>SNRY01000179.1_pt1 | contig 23413 bp, 17 predicted proteins | sample 4693421 | NCBI WGS metagenome assembly SNRY01 (sample SAMN11003215, study PRJNA524138) | termite gut metagenome | isolation source: Bacteroidetes bacterial symbionts from single cell of protist host amplifed... | host: Streblomastix strix ... | reverse complement strand
AAGTTTCGGCTTATCTGTTCGCAAGGAATTGGCGAGAGGTTTTTCCATTGAGAGCGGGGTGATTTACACGCAGCTTGTTTCGGACATAAAAAAGTTGGAAAATAGGACAACCCTTACACAAAGATTGCATTATGTGGGCATACCCTTGCAAATCAACCGGAATATGCTGAATATAGAGCAATTTACGTTTTACCTTTCGGCAGGTGGTATGGTGGAAAAATGCGTATCGGGAAAGTTAGGCAACGAAGCGCAAAATGTAAAACCCTTGCAATTTTCGTTATTGGGAAACGTAGGGGTGCAATACAATGTAAGTAAGTATGTCAGTGCATATTTGGAACCGGGCGTAGCATATTTCTTTGACGACGGCTCGGAGGTGCAAACGATGCGCAAGGAAAGACCGCTGAATTTGAATATTCGGGTGGGCATGAGGCTTAGTTACTGATTGGGACGTTCTCCTACGGGAGTGGGCTATGCGGATTTTGCTTATGCCGAGTTTGGTATAAGACTACCGAGATAACCCTGGTATGCTACTGAGATAACTTCCGTATGAACCGTTCATACTCTCCGTAAGAACGGTTCATATTCCAGTATGAGTAGTTCATAATTCCAGTAAGAGCCGTCAATAATTAAGGAGTTTACTTTGCTGTGTTAGTAGCGAAGTCCGCATGGGCGTTAGGGATAGTAGCAAAAATACTTTTTGTGAGGGTAGGAACAAAAAGCATTGTAGCGGATAGCCCGACCCATCGGGGAACACCCTAATTTCTAAAGAAAGGCGTAACCCAAAAGTTTTGTATTGGATGATTCGATTAAAATGTTCTCCTAAACTCGGCACAAACTATTGCTGTGGCAACCGCTACATTAAGCGATTCGGAAGTTTCACGTTCCGGTGGATAACTCGGAATGAATAAACGACGATTGATTAATGCTTCCGTATCCTTACCGATGCCGTTCCCCTCGTTTCCCATAACAATGATTCCGTTAGCGGAAAGCGATTGAGTATATAAATTTTCCCCGTTAAGAAACGTTCCGTAAACAGGTATGTCTCCCAACGAACGAACCAATTCGGACAAAGAAACATAATGCACCTTTACTCGTGCAATAGCCCCCATTGTAGCCTGAACCACTTTTGGATTGTAAACATCTGCCGTGCCGGAGGAGCAAAAAATATGTTCTATGCCGAACCAATCGGCTATACGAATAATAGTACCCAAATTTCCGGGGTCTTGCACATCGCCCAAAGCCAAAGAAAGTGATTTGCGAACAAGTGTTAGGTCTGGTTGATACTGTGGTTGCTCAAAAACGGCAAGCACTTGTTGTGGGGCTTTGAGCAGACTGCAACGAGACAGTTCTTCAGCAGATACTTCCGCAATCTCATCTGCTGGTACGTGCGGATTCTGCTGTAACCATCCGGCAGTGGCAGCAAGGAAACGACATCGAAACACTCCCGATAAATCAGCTATCAGTTTCGGTCCCTCAGCTAAGAAGATTCCTTCTTCTTGGCGATGCTTTTTTTGCTCCAATGAACGGATAAGTTTTATTTTACTCTTACTGATTGGCACGGAGGCTATCTTCTTTTTTCAATCATTTATATTCATCCCAACTCATAATTGGAATATCATCTATGTTCATTGTACAGAAGGCATTGATAAAGGCACTTGCCAAACGGGCATTCGTAATAAGAGGGATATTCAAATCAATGGCTGTACGACGAATTTTATAGCCGTTACTTAATTCACCTTCGGTTAAATTCTTCGGGATATTAACCACCATATCAATTTCTTTCTTGCGGAGTATATCAAGAGCTTGCGGCTGTTTGTCTTCGTCAGGCCAATAGACTAATGTACTTTCGATGCCACTCTCAGCAAGGGTTTTATGCGTGCCACCCGTAGCATAAAGTTTATAGCCCTTATCTACAAGCATACGTGCAGCATCCATCATATCGGCTTTTTGTTTTGGCGTGCCGGTAGAAAGAAGGATGTTTTTCTTTGGGATATGGTGACCTACAGAAAGCATGGCTTCCAATACAGCCCAAGAAGTGTCGGCACCAATACAGCCCACTTCACCCGTTGATGCCATATCCACACCGAGCACAGGATCAGCTTTTTGCAGACGGTTAAATGAAAATTGCGATGCTTTGATACCCACATAATCCAACTCAAAGAGGTTCTTCGATGGTTTTTCGACAGGCAGACCAAGCATAACTTTCGTTGCTAATTCAATAAAGTTTATCTTTAGTACCTTACTTACAAAGGGGAAGCTACGGGAAGCGCGAAGATTGCACTCTATTACTTTTATATCATTATCACGTGCCAAAAACTGAATATTAAAAGGTCCTGAAATGTTCAATTCCTTGGCTATCTCGCGACTGATACGTTTAATACGGCGAACGGTTTCCACGTACAATTTCTGCGGAGGAAACTGAATAGTAGCATCGCCGCTATGCACACCTGCAAATTCAATGTGTTCACTGATGGCATAAGCAATCACTTCACCATTTTTGGCTACGGCATCCATTTCTACCTCTTTGGCGTGTTCTATAAATTGACTGACTACTACGGGATGCTTCTTGCTGACATTGGCTGCCAATTGAAGGAAGCGTTCAAGTTCTTCATTATTGGAACAAACATTCATCGCTGCACCGGAAAGCACGTAGGATGGACGCACCAATACAGGAAAACCGACTTCATCAACAAATTCATGAATGTCTTCCATTGAAGTTAATTCCCTCCAACGAGGCTGGTCAACGCCGATACGGTCGAGCATGGCGGAGAACTTCTCGCGGTCTTCGGCGTTGTCAATACTTTTGGCAGTAGTTCCGAGTATATTCACCCCTTGCCCATCCAAACGCATAGCTAAATTGTTCGGAATCTGCCCACCGGTAGATACAATTACTCCGTGCGGATTCTCCAACTCAATAATATCCATTACTCGCTCAAAGGTAAGTTCGTCGAAATAAAGACGGTCGCACATATCATAATCGGTTGATACCGTTTCGGGGTTGTAATTAATCATCACGCTGCGCCAACCTTCCTTGCGAATGGAGTTTAAAGCTTGCACCCCACACCAATCGAACTCTACGGATGATCCGATACGATACGCACCGGAACCCAATACCACAATAGACCTATGATCACCCAAATAGGTAACATCATTAGCTATACCATTATAAGTCAAGTAGAGGTAATTGGTTTGCGCGGGATATTCGGCAGCAAGTGTATCTATCTGTTTCACTACGGGAGTAATACCAAGTTTCATACGGTATTGGCGAACAGCACTAATATGGCTATCCTCCATTGCATCTTTCCACAGGGAACGAGCAATTTGAAAATCGGAGAAACCTTGCTGTTTGGCACGAAGTAGAAGAGAATCCGACAAGGAATTAATATCCGATAGGCTTTCCAACTCATCTGCCGTCTTTACGATGTTCATCAACTTCTGCAAAAACCATTTATCTATCTTGGTCAATTCATGTACTTGTTCAACCGTATAGCCTGCATCAAACGCTTTGGAAATAACGAAAATACGCTTATCCGTTGGTTCGCACAAAGCCTTGTCTATATTGTCAATTATCAATTCCTTGTTTTCCACAAAACCGTGCATCCCTTGCCCTATCATGCGAAGCCCTTTCTGTACGGCTTCCTCAAAGGTACGTCCGATAGCCATTACTTCGCCAACGGATTTCATAGAAGAACCCAATTCACGGCTCACTCCATGAAACTTACCCAAATCCCAACGAGGTATTTTGCAGACCACATAATCCAAAGCCGGCTCAAAGAATGCAGATGTTGTTTTGGTAACGGAGTTCTTCAAATCGAACAAGCCGTAACCTAAGCCTAATTTAGCGGCAACAAACGCCAACGGATACCCCGTAGCCTTTGATGCCAATGCCGACGAACGGCTCAAACGTGCATTAACTTCTATCACCCGATAGTCTTCCGATTCAGGGTCGAGCGCATATTGCACGTTACATTCGCCCACGATACCAATATGGCGGATGATGCGAATGGCAAGTTCACGCAATTTATGATATTCCGAATTCGTAAGCGTTTGCGATGGAGCAATAACAATGGATTCACCCGTATGAATACCCAACGGGTCAAAATTTTCCATGTTACATACCGTGATGCAATTGTCGTAACAGTCGCGCACTACTTCGTATTCCACTTCTTTCCAACCTCTCAAACTCTTTTCCACCAATATCTGTGGGGAGAAAGAAAACGCTTTTTCCGCCAATACATTCAATTCTTCCTCATTATCACAAAAGCCGGAACCCAACCCGCCAAGTGCATAAGCGGCACGAATGATAACGGGATAGCCCAATTCCTTTGCCGCACGCCGCGCATCAACGATATTCTCTACCGCTTCACTATTAATTGTCTTTATATTGATTTCATCCAGCTTCTTTACAAACAATTCACGGTCTTCCGTATCAATAATGGCTTGTACCGGCGTACCTAGCACCTGCACATTGTATTTTTCAAAGACACCGGTTTTATACAATTCCACGCCACAATTTAATGCCGTTTGCCCGCCGAAAGCAAGCAGGATGCCTTGCGGTTGCTCCTTTTTGATTACTTTCTCCACAAAAAAAGGAGTAACTGGAAGAAAATATATCCGATCCGCTACTCCTTCACTTGTCTGTACAGTGGCAATGTTTGGATTGATAAGAATGGTTTCAATACCCTCTTCTTTCAAAGCTTTCAATGCCTGCGAGCCGGAGTAATCAAACTCGCCCGCCTCTCCTATTTTTAAAGCGCCGGAACCGAGTAGCAATACTTTCTTAATATCTTTCATCGTTATCGTTAGTTGTCATTAAAGCAGGTTAATAAATTCATCAAACAAGAACTCCGTATCTGTCGGTCCCGAAGCAGCTTCGGGGTGAAACTGAGCCGAAAACCAAGGATTCGTTTTGTGTTTGATTCCCTCGTTCGAGCCATCGTTCATATTAATGAAAAGCGGTTCCCAATCGGAAGTCAACGTATTGTTGTCCACTGCGTAACCGTGATTCTGACTGGTGATAAAACAGCGGTTTGTTCCTGCCATACGCACGGGCTGATTATGGCTGCGATGTCCGTATTTCAGCTTATAAATCTTTGCTCCTCCTGCTTTCGCAAGTAATTGATTGCCCATACAAATACCGAATATCGGTAATTTAGGATTTCCCATCGCTTTGCGAATATTTTGTGCAGCAACATCGCACGTATCAGGGTCTCCGGGTCCGTTGCTGATAAACAATCCGTCGAATGACATATCGTTAAAATCATAGTCCCAAGGCACACGGATAACCTCCACATCACGTTTTAAAAAACAACGAATGATGTTAGTCTTTACCCCACAATCCACAAGCACTACTTTTTTCTTTCCTCCTCTATTGTAATATATCATCTCTTTGCAAGAGACCTTATCCACGTAATTTATCCCTTCGTATGGGGGTATTTCCTTTGCTTCTTCGGGTTTATCATCAAAAACGATACGACCGGACATTACTCCATGCTCACGCAATACTTTTGTCAATTCGCGGGTATCAATGCCTGTAATGCCGGGTACATGCTCACGCTTCAACCAATCTGCCAAACTTTCCCTTGCATTCCAATGGCTGTATTCCTGCGAATAATCACTAACGATAAGCGCTTCGGCATGAATCTTTTCGCTTTCCATAAAAGTAGCCAACCCATTGGATTCGATGTTGAAAGGCGGCACTCCGTAATTGCCCACCAAAGGATAAGTAAGTGTCATCAACTGTCCGGCGTATGAAGGGTCGGTCAAACTCTCAGGATAACCTGTCATAGCAGTGTTGAACACTACTTCACCGGCTACCGGCTTTTCATAACCAAACGACTTCCCGTGAAAACGGCTCCCGTCGCCAAGAATTAAAGTTACGTTTCTCATTATTGACTTTGCGCTATCAAAGTTTTAATTGCATTTTGCACTTTAGGCTCGTTAAATATTTGCGATAATCTTTCAATAAAGCCTTTTTCTGTTTCTGGATAATATTTTTTTTCTAATATACTGCACGTTAATAATAGAGGATATGAAGCAAACGTATCGTGTTCAACAGACAATAATTCAAACTGATAATTCAACGTCGGCGCATATACTATAAAACGATGCTTCGTATTGCTCTTTCCTTCTGAATCATTGGGTGAAGCATAGGATTCTATTTTTGCTGTTACAATATTCTTTGTAGATTCTCCTAAATAATCCGCTTGTTTCGATAGGATAGCCTTAGGTAAATTAAAACTGTCAATCATAATCTTCGGCCAAAGATTTTCAACTTTATTTTCCATAACTCTTAAATATTTAGTTCAAATTTGATAGGTAAATGATCGGATATATTTTTATGATCAATAAGCTTTCTCTCTGTAAGTAAATTCGTAGAACCTATTTGAGTTACAATATCCAATCCCGCATCATTGAAATAGTTGATTAAATCTGGACGGATTAATACCTGGTCGTACAAATTCCAATAATAGGCTGTCGGATTAGAACTATAGCACATCGTTCCAGATACTTTTCCGCGTCCCAAATCTCCTAAGAATCCCCACATAGGGTTGTAAAAGAAGTGATATTTTTTACTGTCTACTTTCCGGGTTCGTCTTCGCGCTATTTCTTTTTCCATTACTGCATGGAATCCCGAATGTTGTACCAAACCATATTCAAACGGATTCATATTGAAATCTCCGCAAACGATAGTTCTTTTATGTCCCTGTTCATCTTCTATTTTCTCTATTTCAGACTTTAGCACTGGTGCATGAGCACTTTGGTCATTTGTGTTCCAATTCCTTTTACTTGGATAATGCAATACTACTAAATTTATAGGTTCCCCTATGATAGGGGATGCTATTGATTTTATAGTGTATCTTGGAGCATCACATATTGTAGAAATAAGTTTCGGAGATGTTATAAATACATGGATTTTGTCATATGTCTTGTTAGGCAAGTAATTATACCGTGTTTTGTATTTATTTAACTCTAACAATAATTCAGTCGGCTTACCATTAAATTCAGCCAACATCAATACATCAATTTCTTCATTGACAGCTAAACATGCTATTTTATCGTATATATTGTTATTCTTATTTATATTCCAAAACAGAAACTTCATAGAGATTGCTTATTTTTTATCATACTTCTAACCACCTTCTTTTCTCCAACCCCTTCCTAGCTACCTTCTAGCTAAGTCCCAGTTTATCCTAGTTTGACCAAGGTTTGTTCTAGCTTGTCTAAGCTCTTTCCTAGCTAAGTCAATGTTTATAGGGATTTGAAAGGTGTTTGTTCTAGCTCGTCCAAGCTACCCTCTGCAAAGCAGCTACTGGTATATGTTTGAGAAGAGTGCAAAAAAACAAAACCTGAATCTTACCTGATTCAAATACCTTAAAACTGATAAACCTTTTCTATATAATTAATAAACGCCTCATTCACCATCTTCACCCCGCCGGGAGTAGGATAATCGCCACTGAAATACCAGTCTCCTTTGTGATTGGGGCAAGATTCATGCAAACCTTCCAAATGCTGATACACAATTTCCACTTTAGCGCGTGTAGTTTTCAACGTTAAAAGTTGCATTATCTTAGTGGATATTTCTTCATCGGTAAAAGGTGCGTATATGCTCTTTACGTAATTTATCATTTGCTCCTTCGGCAAGTGTAGCTGTTCTTTTGCTTTGTTGTAAGCCATTTCAATAACAATCTTCATCTCCTTTTCTTTCAACAATTCAATAGCAGCTTTGAAAGCAATAAATTCGTTCAAGCTCGGCATATCAATACCGTAATAATCAGGATAACGCACTTGCGGAGAAGAAGATACAATCACTATTTTCTTTGGATGCAGACGGTCGAGGATACTGATGATACTTTGTTTCAACGTCGTGCCGCGCACAATGCTATCGTCTATTATCACCAAATTGTCTTCGCCGGGTTTTAAACTGCCGTAGGTAATGTCATATACATGGGCTGCCAAATCATTGCGGATATTCCCTTCACTGATAAAAGTACGCAGTTTAATATCTTTTATTGCTACTTTCTCGCTACGGATACGCATGGAAAGTATCTGTTCCAATTCGTTATGGTCGGGGTTATGCCCCAATGCTTCAATACGTTTTGCTTTCAGTTTGTTCAGGTAATTGTCAAAGCCTTCCAACATTCCGTAAAAAGCCACTTCGGCAGTATTGGGTATGAAAGAGAAAACGGTATGCTCCACGTCGTTGTTTATGGCTTTCAGGATGGGGTCAACCAAATTCATACCCAACTTCTTTCTCTCCTTGTATATATCTACGTCACTTCCTCGCGAAAAATAGATGCGTTCAAAAGAGCAAGCTCGTGTTTCTTTCGACTTGTTTATCTGTGCCGTACGCATCTTACCTGCTTTGTTCAAAAGGATAGCCTGCCCCGGTTGCAATTCTTTCACAGCCTCGGCGGAAACATTCAATGCCGTTTGAATCACCGGACGCTCAGACGCTATCACAGCAATCTCATCATCCATATACCAGAAAGCAGTCCGAATGCCCCACGGATCGCGCACAGCAAACATTTCCCCGCTTCCGGTAGCTCCTGCAATCAAATAACCACCGTCCCAGTCCTTAGTTGATGTTTTCAGAACATTAGTAATATCAACATGCTCTTCTATATCCCTTGTAATGTCCATCCCCTTCAATCCCTTTGCCATAGAGTCATTGAAAAGGCGCTCTATTTCGCGGTCAAGACGATGCCCCACTTGCTCAAGCATGATATAGGTATCCACATATTGCCGGGGATGCTGCCCAATAGCAGTAATTTGCTGAAACACCTCGTCCACATTTGTCATATTGAAGTTACCGCACAATGCCAGATTCTTCGCTCGCCAGTTATTGCGCCGCAAAAAAGGATGAACATAAGAAATACCGGACTTTCCGGTAGTGCTGTAACGTAAATGCCCCAAGTAGAGTTCTCCTCCAAAAGGTAAAATGTGCTTGGCATACTCTGCATTATTTAGAAGTTTAAAGGGTATGCCTTTAAAACGATTGTGTACGGTATCAAATACTTCGGTGATGGCTCCGGAACCTAATGCTCGTTCACGAAACATATATTCTTCACCCGCCTTTGCCTCCAACTTCACACAAACCATGCCTGCTCCTTCTTGCCCACGATTGTGTTGTTTCTCCATCAGCAAGTAAAGTTTGTTCAGTCCGTACATCCAAGTACCATACTTCTCCTGATAATATTCCAACGGTTTAAGCAGGCGTATTCCGGCAACGCCACATTCATGTTTCAGTTGTTCCATGCCGAGATGCAAATAAATTTTGACTGCAAAGATAGAAATGATATTCGATTGTACTCAAAAAAATTAAACACAGTTTTCATAAAAAGTAAACAATCAAGAACAACCAAAAACTATCAGCCAACGCCTGAAAACTGTTAGCCAAGGTTTATTCTTCCTATGCAAAACAACCTCTTTCCCGCTTCCAGAAAGAGAAAATAAATATCAAAAGTAAATAAATAATGCTTCTTATACGATAAAATGTAATACATACACTCATCATTCCTTCCCTTTCATATCAAAAAACAACTGATAACTGACAAATATCACCCGATAATTATCTCTGTTAAATACTACCCTAAAGCAGGTTTGTATCACTCCCGTGCCTCGGCATAAATACCTGTAGTTTCGTGATATACAAAAGAAAACGAATCAACACAATTATTAATCTAAAAAAACTACAAGTATGAAGACAAACATTATCTTTAGAAAAGAATTAGAAAGTATTCAGGCAGAATTACTTCGTTTCGCGTACAAATTAACAGCTAATAAAGAAGAGGCAAATGATTTATTGCAAGAGACTTCGCTAAAGGCATTGGACAATGCGGATAAATTTATTCCTGATACCAATTTCAAGGCTTGGATGTACACCATTATGCGCAACATCTTTATTAATAATTACCGGAAGAACTTACGCGACCAAACTTATGTTGACCGCACGGATAACCTCTTTTTGTTAAACTCGCCACAAGATGCTGATTTTGGGAACGTAGAAAGCAATTATGATTTAAAAGAAATGCACCGCGTTGTCAATGCGTTGCCTAAAGAATATAAAGTGCCTTTCTCCATGTATGTTTCTGGGTTTAAATACCGCGAAATAGCCGAAAAATTAAAACTTCCTCTGGGAACCATAAAGAGCCGTATTTTCTTTACCCGTCGTAAATTACAAATAGAATTGAGAGATTTCATATAATAAAAAAGAAATCAGATTAAAACCTCTTTTCCACCTCATTTCAATTTCTAAAACCTCTTATATAAAAAGGTTGAACCCAATTAGGTCAGTTTTAGTAGATTTGAATGAGGTGGAATTCATTTCAAACACTTTAAGTATACAGTTAACATTCTGTTATTTTCCTCCGAATATATTTGTTCATTTAAGGGATTTTAAATATCATTGTAAGATAATATACGCTTCGCAATAACGGCTCGCATATCTGTCGGGCATACGTCAATAACTGTTTTTTCACTCATTACTTACTTCAAGTACACCGGATACAATGCCAAATATGGGAGATGTATCGGATGAGTATCGGAATTCTATCGGAGTTCTATCGGACTTTTATCGGAATGTGAGCTTACAATAGGCTTATATGCGGTTTATTTTGTCTTTATTCGCTCCTTACCTTGAGTGAACAGCAAGTGCTCGCAAGGTGAATACAATGTGTATTCAAGGCGAACAGAGAGTATATTCGCCCTTAATTTCAAGTAAATCGCATGTATTTGCGATGCGAATAAAGTGTTAGGTATTAATTTCAAAAAAGGGATATTCTCTTTTTTATTATTTTAACTTGATTTGTACACAACAAATATGTATGTTTGCAGATGGTTAGTGAGAAAATTTAGTTGAATTGTTGATGAATAAGTTTTTGAATAGTGCCTTTTCAAGTATTATTGCTAATTTTACCCAATAAATATATTGTGATACCTGATTTTTTAGATAATGGCTTTTTGCCGGAAGGCATATATGAAACTACTTTTGAGGAAATAAAAGAGAGGTTGGGGTTTTCAAATAGAAGAAACAGATTACTAATCGGCATGAAAGAATTAATGGATGTTTGCAAACAATTACGTTGTAATGTGTTTTATTTAGATGGGAGTTTTGTCTCCGAAAAACTTAGACCTTCTGATTACGATGCCTGTTGGGATACAACTTCAATCCATAGAGAATTAGTTCTTAAAGCCGCTTCGGAATCTATATTGGCAGCTCTTGAAGAAGAGTATGGAGGAGAAATTTATTATGCACGGGATAAATCTTTTAGAAACCCAAGCATCACCATTTTAGAAGATTTCCAATTATGCAAAGAGAATCCAGCTATCAAGAAAGGTATTTTAAAAATAAATTTGTAGAGTTCTATGATTAAGAATAAAAAACAATATGCTTCTGTAATAAAAGAAGTTGAGGTATTGAAAAACAATATTCGTGATACGGAAGAAGTTTTAAAAAAAGACGATAACGCTTCGTTGAAACTTCAGTTGAGTACTTTTAAGAAAGGATTGAGAAAACTATCGAAAGAAATAGAAGAATTTGAACGTCTTACATCGGGAGAACTTTCCGCTCTTGAATTTAATTCGGCAAAAGACGATATGAATAAGGCAATCATCAGTTTCAGAATTGCATCGCAACTGACTCAGAAGGAATTGGCAGAAAAGATGTATATTCAGGAACAGCAAATACAACGTTATGAGCAATTTGATTATTTAACTGCCGGATTTGAAAGAATTTTGCAATTATTGGAAGTATTGGATGTGCAAATGACATTGAAAAAAGATTTTAAAGAAAACAGAGAGTCATTTATCATCGACAAAAATATTTGGAAAATAAGTAGTGAAATTATACGCAGAGGTCAACTAATAGAAATAGGACAATGATGAAAACGATTGCTTTCTATTCATACAAAGGCGGAGTGGGCAGAACTCTTGCTCTGTCGAATATTGCTATGCGTCTTTCCGAGTTTGGCAAAAAAGTTTGTATGCTGGATTTCGATTTGGAGGCTCCCGGATTGCATTATAAGTTTAAAGAATATCTTCAACCCGAAAAGATGCCTCCCAAAGGTATTGTGGATTACATTTATGAATTTGCTATTGAAAAAAAACTTCCGAAGAAGATAAGCAAAGATTACTATTGCTCATTGTTTTCTGATGAATATAAAAACCTTTCTTTACAACTGATTCCTGCCGGAAATCCTGATTCAAAAGAATATTGGAGTAAACTGTCCGCTATTAATTGGCATGAGTTATTATATAGAGATGATGCCGAAGGAATACCTTTCTTTTTTGATTTGAAAAGTAAAATAGAAAGAGACATAAAACCGGATTATCTTTTGATTGATACTCGAACAGGAATAACGGAAATTTCAAGTTTGACCATTTCTCTTTTAGCTGATAAGGTTGTTATTTTGGCTGTTAATAATGAAGAAAATATCAGTGGGTCAAAACGGATTATAGAGAGTTTGCTCAATCCTGAAAATGATTTGTTGAAGAAAGAAAAAAGCCTTGTTTTGGTTTTATCAAGGATTCCCATGCCTCAAAGCGCTGAGGAGAAAAGCAGGGAAAAGATGATAAAAGAACAGTTTGTGAAACGTTTTTCCATATTTAAAAATAGGCAGGGAGAGGAATTATTTAATAATGCACTGATTATACATTCCGATAGAAACCTCGAATTAAAAGAAGATTTTAAAATAGGTTATGATTTAGAGTTTAAAAGCGATGGCGCAATCTCTCAAGAATACTTAGCGTTGTTTGATAGAATCACAGAGGGCGATTTTTCTCAAGAGGAACAAAAGAGATTTAATCGCATAAAAGAAGCCAATATGCTTTCTTATCTTGCTGCGAAAGAACCCGATGACAGAAAAGCAATCTTAAAGCTGGAAAAGGCTCTTGAAGTCAATCCGAATAATGCTAATATCTTGATTAGTTTAGTTATAAGATATGATACTATTAGAGAATATGAAAAGGCATTATCCTATATCAATAAAGCAATAGAAATAAATCCTTCCTATGATTTTAAACTACAGAGAGTAATGATTTATTATGACTTGAGGAAATTCCAAAAGGCGTACGATGAAATTCTTCCAATGAAAGATTTGGGAGATGATTATTTATACCTGTATTGTTTAGTAAAAATTCAATTATTCTCATATAGTGAAGAGATAAGTAATGATTTTAATAAATTGATTGAAAAGTATCCTTCGTATTATCTCGCCTATCATACCAAAGCTTATTATCTTATGAAAAAAGGAGATTATAAAAACGCTTTGTTATCTATATATAAAGCAATTGAATTAAAAACGGATTCCCCGAACTTATATGCCACTTTAGCGGAAATCAAAGCATCAGAAGGCGATTACGATCAATTTTATTTTCATTTTGAAGGAGCTTTGAGGCTTGGTTTAGATATTATATCGACAATGGATGAATCCCCAGAGGTCTATTCAAAATTTACAAATGAGGCTAAGTTTATAGAGTTATTAGAAAAATATGATCAGTATGATGCGATAGAGCATTTAAAGAAAATACAACATACGGAATGAGTATCTGATTTCAGCAATTTACCATATAAAATGCCATTTTATTTTCTATCTTTGCAACTTAATAAGTGATTTAAAACAGGAGTTGTCAACATTGTAATGAGGCTTAATCATTACTTTTGTGGAGAGAAAATAAGAATGAAGATTTTTTATTATATTTATCAAATTTGTGTGGCTTTGCCGATATTGATTGTACTTACCATTCTTACGGCATTAACCACTATTGCAGGGTCACTTCTTGGAGGAGCGCATATTTGGGGATATTATCCGGGAAAGATATGGTCGCAGCTCTTTTGCCTTTTTATGTTAATTCCAGTAAGAGTTCGTGGGCGTAAAAAGATAAATAAAAGGACTTCGTATGTTTTTGTAGCCAATCATCAGGGAGCATTTGATATTTTCCTGATTTACGGATTTTTGGGACGTAATTTCAAATGGATGATGAAGAAGAGTTTACGGAAACTACCATTCATTGGTAAGGCTTGCGAAAGCGCGGGGCATATTTTTGTCGATCGTTCCGCCCCGAAATCCATGCTTAATTCCATTCGTCAGGCGGAAGTATCGTTGCAAAACGGTATTTCTTTGGTTGTCTTTCCCGAAGGCTCTCGTTCATATACCGGTCGGATGGGAGCGTTTAAAAAAGGAGCGTTTCAGTTGGCTGATGATCTTCAATTAGCCGTAGTGCCTGTTACTATTGACGGGTCTTTTGAGGTGCTTCCCCGCACAAGGAAACTCGTCAATCGCCATCGAATGATTTTAACCATTCACAATCCGATTTCTCCCAAAGGAAAAGGAGTTGACAACATAAAAGCAATAATGGAAGAAGCCTATGTAGCAGTGGAAAGTGCTTTGCCCGCAAAGTATAAAGAACAGGCAAAAAACAGCAATAATTGAAGTCAAATATATATCTTTGCAGCCGAAAATAGTAAAACAAGATTAGATAAATTCCTCAAATGAAACTCTCGAACATACTCATCATTACTGCATCTGTTATGTTAGCTGCCTGCGCATCAAAAGAAACTTCCGTATCGGAACAAGCCGTCATCGCAAAATCAAATATAAAGATTGAAGGAGGACGCATGACCCCCGAAGCATTATGGGCAATGGGACGAATCGGCGGACTGTCCGTATCGCCAGATGGGAAACAGATCGTATACACCGTAGCCTATTACAGCGTATCTGAAAATAAAAGCAACAGGGAAGTGTTTGTAATGAATGCCGACGGAAGCGATAACCGGCAAATTACCCGTACCCCTTTCTCCGAAAATGAAGCAACATGGATAAAAGGAGGAAGCAAAATAGCTTTTCTTTCCGGTGAAAGCGGAAGCAGCCAATTATGGGAAATGAATGCCGACGGAAGTGATAAGAAACAGCTTACGAATTACGACAATGATATTGAAGGCTTTGCTTTTTCGCCTGATGAGAAGAAATTGCTTTTTATCTCCCAAGTAAAAACAGTAAAGACTACGGTGGAAAAGTATCCCGATCTGCCGAAAGCAAGTGGTATTATCGTTACCGATTTGATGTATAAACATTGGGACGAATGGGTAACCTCCGCCCCTCATCCGTTTATAGCCGATTTTGACGGGACTTCCATCGCAAATATAATTGATGTATTGGAAGGAGAACCTTACGAAAGCCCGATGAAACCTTTCGGCGGTATCGAACAATTGGCTTGGAACAATACTTCGGATAAAATAGCTTATACCTGTCGCAAAAAGACGGGAAAGGAGTATGCCGTTTCCACCAACTCCAACATCTATGTATATGATTTGAATACCAAAAAGACGGAGAACATTACCGAAGGAATGATGGGATATGATACCAACCCGCAATATTCACCCGACGGTAAAAGCATTGCATGGCTCAGTATGGAACGCGAAGGATACGAAGCCGACCAAAACCGCCTTTTCGTAATGAATTTGGAAACGGGAGCGAAGGAATTTATAAGCAAAGATTTTGATTCTAATGTGGACGATTACTGTTGGAGCAAAGATGCAAAGGGTATTTATTTCATAGGCGTTTGGCACGGAGCATCACAGATATACACCGTCGATATAGCCACTAAAACCGTCAAACCAATCACCGAGGGAGCGCACGATTATGCTTCCGTAAGCCTTTGTAATGACAAGTTGATTGCTAAACGGCACTCCATGGGCATCGCAGATGAAATATATTCTGTTTCTCCCGATGGAACGGTTGCCCAACTTACTTTTGAAAACAAACATATCTTCGACCAGATAACTACGGGCAAAATAGAGGGACGTTGGATAAAAACAACGGACGGGAAACAAATGCTAACATGGATTATTTATCCTCCCCATTTTGACCCGAACAAGAAATATCCCACATTATTGTTTTGCGAAGGAGGTCCTCAGACACCTGTCAGCCAGTTCTGGTCATATCGTTGGAATATGCAGATTATGGCGGCAAACGATTATATCATAGTCGCTCCCAATCGTCGAGGGCTTCCCGGTTTCGGCCTTGAATGGAACGAGCAAATCAGCGGAGATTACGGTGGTCAATGTATGAAAGATTATTTCTCGGCTATTGACGAAATGAGTAAAGAGCCTTTTGTGGATAGCGATCACTTGGGTTGTGTCGGAGCAAGTTTCGGAGGATTTTCCGTATATTGGCTTGCGGGGCATCATGACAAACGTTTCAAAGCCTTTATTGCCCATGACGGAATATTTAACATGGAAACGCAGTACCTCGAAACAGAAGAAATGTGGTTTGCCAATTGGGATATGGGAGGAGCTTACTGGGAGAAACAAAACCCTATCGTACAACGTTCTTACGCCAATTCACCCCATAAGTTTGTTGATAAATGGGACACGCCTATTCTCTGCATCCACGGGGAGAAAGATTATCGTGTATCCGTTTCGCAAGGTCTGACAGCTTTCAATGCAGCAATACTCCGTGGAATCCCGGCTGAATTGTTGATTTATCCCGATGAAAACCATTGGGTGCTAAAGCCGCAAAACGGAGTGCTCTGGCAACGCACTTTCTTTGAATGGCTGGATAAATGGTTGAAGAAATAGGAAAGCCTTTTCCGGCGAACCGGAAATGAAAACAAGTTGGGCATGGCAGGATTGAAATCATTGGCAAAAGATACTGCCATTTACGGAGTAAGCAGTATCGTCGGAAGGTTCTTGAATTACTTGTTAGTACCGCTTTATACTGCCACATTCACGACAGAGTCCGGCGGTTACGGAGTAGTTACCCATATTTATGCCATCATCGCTTTTCTGTTAATACTGCTCGTTTACGGCATGGAAACGGGTTTCTTCCGCTTTGCTAATAAAGGGGAAGAAGACGAGCAGACGGTTTACTCTACTATTCTTCTTTCGGTAGGAAGCACTTCGTTGCTTTTCATAGCCTTGTGTTTTATATTTTTGCCCTCCATCTCTTCCTTTTTGGGTTATGTGAACAATCCCGAATTTATAGGTATGATGGCTATAGTAGTAGCCCTCGATGCTTTCCAATGTATCCCCTTCGCGTATTTGCGGCATAAGAAACGACCGGTAAAGTTTGCGGCGGTAAAACTGCTTTTCATTGTATCCAATATTCTGCTTAATCTGTTTTTCCTTGTCTGGTGTCCGTGGTTGAACAGGCATTGCCCCGAAACAATATCTTGGTTCTATAATCCGGCTTATGGTGTGGGATATGTTTTCATCGCCAATTTAATTTGTACTTCGTTGCAAATGCTTTGCTTTATTCCCGAATTACGCGGATTTCGATACAGGTATAATGCCAAGCTGATGAAGCGTATTTGGAATTATTCTTTTCCAGTATTAATACTCGGCTTGGTAGGCATTCTCAACCAAACGATAGATAAGATTATTTTCCCTTTTTTGTTCGATGACCCCAATGAAGCAAAAGTACAATTAGGTATTTACGGAGCCGCCGCCAAAATAGCGATGATAATGGCAATGTTTACCCAAGCCTTTCGCTATGCCTACGAACCTTTTGTGTTTGGCAAGAATAAGGAGGGAGATAACCGTTCGATGTATGCTTCAGCTATGAAGTTCTTTATCATTTTCGCTTTATTGGCTTTCTTAGTAGTGATGTTTTACATGGATATACTGCGTTATATCATTAGGAACTCCGATTATTGGCCGGGGCTGAAAGTCGTACCCATTGTTATGATTGCCGAGATATTTATGGGTGTCTATTTTAATCTATCCTTTTGGTATAAATTGATAGACCAAACCCGTTGGGGGGCATACTTCTCTCTCATCGGTTACGTGCTGATTGTAATGTTGAATGTAGTCTTTGTGCCCAAATATGGTTATATGGCTTGCGCTTATGCAGGGTTAATCGGATATGCGGGGATAACTGTTCTTTCTTATTTTGTCGGGCAGAAGAAATATCCCATCAGCTATGATTTGAAAAGTATCGGAATATATATTCTTCTTGCTGCCGGACTGTATGCGATAGCAGAATTCGTTGTATTGGAAAACATGGTTATTCGTTTATCATTTCGCACCCTTCTGTTATTGATATTTGTTATTTATATCATAAAGAAGGATTTACCGTTGAAGCGGATACTTCCTACTCTTTGAATGTTATTGTTATTTTCATTCAAAGACATAAACACTCCTACCTGAATGATAACCTTTCCCAATGCCAAAATCAACTTAGGACTCCACATTATAGAGAAGCGCATAGATGGATACCATAACTTAGAAACCGTCTTTTACCCTATACCCATTGAAGACGCTCTTGAAATTAAGCTTGCCGACAATTCGGAACATACATTCATCTTGCACCAATCAGGAACGGCAGTTGCAGGTAAAGCGGAAGATAATTTAGTAGTAAAAGCCTACCATCTGCTTGATAAAGATTTCGACCTTCCTCCCATAGAAATCTATTTATATAAGCATATTCCTTCGGGAGCAGGGCTGGGTGGCGGTTCGGCAAATGCAGCTTTTATGCTGAAACTGCTTAATGATAGATTTGATTTGCACCTTAACGCAAAGAGATTAGAAGAATATGCGGCGATGCTCGGAGCTGACTGTGCATTCTTTATAAAGAACACCCCTGTTTTTGCCGGAGGAATCGGTAATGTCTTTTCCCCCGTTTCACTTTCACTCAAAGGTTATGGCTTGATAGTGGTTAAACCGGATGTATTTGTTTCCACCCGCGAAGCATTCTCACTAATTCGTTCGCGAAAGCCGGAACATTCATTGAAGGACGTTATCACCTACCCTGTAAGTGAGTGGAAAGAATTAATGAAGAATGATTTTGAAGAGAGTATCTTTCCTCAATATCCTGTTATTGGAGAGGTAAAAGCAGAATTATATAAACAAGGGGCAATCTATGCCTCTATGAGTGGTTCGGGCGCCTCCGTATTTGGCTTGTTTGCACCGAACGTATCAATTCCTAAAATAAAATTGGAGCACTCTTTTTGTTTTCAATGCGTTATCGAATAATTACCCCGTTTGTAGCCTTTCTGTCCAAAGAGCAATGAACAGGTACCGGCTTTCCGGTTAATGAACGGGAAGTAGCGTAATCCTCTCCCTCTTTATAAGTTCCGTTAATAAGTCGCAATGCTGTATTCAGAAGTAATTCATCCGGATTCCCGAAGTCAAGGAAGCTATTTATATTTGTGTCCAAGCTTTCGTCTGCCGTATAATCAGGAATAAAGCCGTTTTCATAATCCGATTTATCCTCCGAATTATAAATCTTGCATATAATCGGGCGCAACTCCCAATTAAATTCATCGTTCTTATACGTTGTCGAACCTACATTTTTCCCTTCGGTCTGCATGCCTATCAATACTACTTTCATATAAGGAGACAGGCTGTTAATGACCATCTCGGAAGCAGATGCCGACGATTCGCTTACTAACACATACAATGTGCTCAGATTAAGATTGACCCCTCCTTTCAGTATATTCGCATCCAATGACAGGTCTTGAGTTTGCGGATTATGTTTGTCGTTAAACTCTACATAGCCGATAGATTTCCCTAATACCGATTCGGGTGCTAAAATAGCGCATAACAATTCAGCGGAAGTTAATAATCCGCCGTTATTGTATCGCAAATCAAGAATGAATTCATTTACATCTTTATCTTTGAACTCATGGGATATTTTGCGCAAATCGTCGTCGTATGTATTATCTTCATCATTGATTCCTGCTGTGAAGTGATTATAAACCAAATAGCCTATTCGTTTACTGTTATCATTCGCCGGTCGGTACACATTATAATAATGTATCGGGTTGTCATCAATCTTGCGAGCCGCCTCTATGGTATATTCTCCGATAGGCACAAAGCCGTTTCCATACCAAACACCCATCTCGAATTTGGTTGCTTCACCACCGAGAAGAGTAGCGTAATTGGTTTCAGAAAGGGGCTTGCCGTCTATTTCAAATATCCATTCTCCCCGTTTTAACCCTATTTTCCCAGCCGGAGAATCAGGAACAACGTAAAGGATAAGAGCGCCATATTGACTTCCTCCCATTCTATAAACCATGAATTCAAAACCGTAGCTGTAATCCGTCTGCTGAATACTGCGCGTATCTGTCTCCGACAGGTCCTCTAAAACGGAATAATAATAATGCGTCCCGTTTTTTTGTTTCCCATCATTCTGCGATAATAAGGATTGGAAAAAAGCAATGGGTTCGGTGAAAAAGTTCAAACCTTTCGCATCAGGCATCTCTTTGTACCAATAATAATCTTTACGCATAATGCCTTCCACCCATTTCTGAACTCCGTTATATGGCTCGTACTCTTTCCGGCGATCTTCAAAACAGGCAACGAAAAGCAAATAAAGAAATACAACTGTTATTTTTAAGCTTTTAAGTTCACGAGGTTTTAAGTTCATAAATTCTAAGGTTTTGAGTTCGTAAACTCAATGCTACCATTTATAATTCAGACCGAAGCTGAGTAATTCGTTTAATTGGAAATAATTATAATCTTTCATACGTTGAATACCATCGTCATATCGGAAATGGAGAAATATTTTAGTGGAAAGATACCGGTTGAGCATAAAGTTCAGAGTATTCTCCCATTCAGCTTCTATTTTCTTGTAATTGGTGAAATAGTATAATCGGGAATTTAACGTTACCGTAGGAACAATAGTCCATGCCAGTGTAGTTTGCAATTTCGAACCGAAATCATTGAGCGAATGCCTTCCTTCTTCCAAACCGAATCTTTTTTCATTTACTTTGTCATTGCTTATATAACGCCAATTGTAGGAAAAGGGCGATACAACGACAGACAGGTTTACTATTTTATTTTTCAACTTATAATCCATACCCACACTGAATGTTAAATTCGCAGGGGATATGAATGAAGAAATAAGGTCATTGGTATTAGCCGTATAGTTATGGAAAATTTGGGTGTTAAACTCTCCGGACACGGTATAGTACCATTTTGAGAATGCCTGCCAACCTATTTTACTCGACAAACGAAACACATCCGTATTTATCCGATATATCCGCATGGTATCCAACTTTGAAGGTACGGTATTAACTCCGATTTTGATTTCGAATATATTTTCAATTTGCAACTTTTCTTTGTCGTTGTAATTGGCAAATAGTTGCAAATTACCTATCATTGAGTTGCTACTTTCCCCTCCTTTATACCAATTCTTGGAAAGATAGTTTTGGGTCATTTGAAAAGAGCCGTTTCCTCCGCTGTACCAAAAGTTAGGTTTGCGTATCAATATGTTGGCTTCACCCACATCTGCTACCGTTTCCGGTTTAAATAGTTCTATCACCGATGTTTTAGGAGACATTTTTACTTCTTCATCACGATATACCTGACGGCTCATAATGTGATCTTCAGTATTGACTACAAGGTCGGGACAATCTACATATAAACGTATCAAAACATTGTTTGCCACTTTGTTTATACGTTCTGTTTTATTAAATTTATCAATATCAAAAGGCAGATATTCGGATATTGGGTAGGAAACAACATCGGGTAATTGGAATCGCCAATTCATTTCGGATATTTGCTTGATGGGCGCATTGTAATATGCTAACGGAACGAATAACCGGTAATAATCCGCATCAAGTGTCAAATTAAGCGGCGGTAAACTGTCATGACATAATGAATCATGCGCCCAAAAATATTTTTGATAAAGCAAACTTGGGAAAGTGTCTTTTTTTATTATAAATGATATTTTCTCCGGTACCTGTGTCTTTGTCTCTTCCTGAGATGTAGCAGCGTTGATTTCTTGAGCCTTTAATACCGAAAGAAAAACAATAGATAGGAATAATGTGCAAGTAATTCTCATTTTTCAGTCTAAATAATGATATTAAAAAACAAATTTAGACTAAAAAAATTCATAAGAGGCATTATGTTATTTATTTTTAATACTCTTTAGAAAACCTAATCCGTAGTGTCTTTGTAAAAAGATAAACATTAGGACGAATGAGACAACTTTCCATTTTCCACTCTCCACTTTCAACTATTAGGGCGTTCCCCTGCCGGGTCGGGCTATCCGCTACAATACTTTTTGTTCGTACCCTTACAAAAAGGATTTCCGCTTCTATTCTTATGGTTTATGCAAGTATATTTCGATACTCTTTTTCATAAAATTTGTTATTTCTTATCACCGCAAACATTCGGTGAACCAGTTTGGCTCTAACGGCATTTAAGACCGACATTTTATTCTTTCCTTCAGCGACTTTTTTCATGTAATATTCATGTAATTCCCCCTCCATGCGAGTAGCCGCTGTGAGTGCTCCCATGTGCAAAAGCGCCTTAATACTTTTGTCCGCTCGCTGAGAGACTCGATTACGGGAATGAATACTGCTTCCGGAGGTGTACGAGAAAGGCGCTAGCCCGGCGTGGCAGCAAAACTTGCGAGCGTCGGTAAAGTCGCGGAAAGCATTCGTTTCTACAATCACCTTAACGGCCGTACGTTCACCTATCCCATCAATCGAGCAGAGGAGCTTGAATTGATGTGAAAGTGTTTCGTCCTGATCGATAATCTGTTGTATCTTCTTCTGTATTTGCCCTATTGCCGCCTTCAAGTCTTTGAGCAAGATTTTCAAGCGCGCACTCTTCTGCCGGTAATCCTGTGGATCCATAAAGCTTTTCTCATCGGTAAGTTGCCCCTGATACTTTTTCTTATCCACGATATAGAGTTCCTGCTCACTCACAAGTTCCCGCAAAGAACTAATGGCTTTCTGTGGAAGGACGAACAAACGCACCTTATCCTCATAAGGGCGAGCATAACCGGCAATTTTCCGTGCATCCTGCCGGTCGTTCTTACCACGTTCAAGACCACAGGAGTGTTTAATGGCATAAGGATTCTCCAACCATAAACCCACCCCTACTTTCTGGCAGGAAAGGCACAGAGGATAGGTGTACTTGCCTGTATATTCGGCACATACCAGCACATCAGAAGTAGAAAAAGAATGTTTTTTCAAAAAGCTCTGCAAAAAAGATTCAATCTCGGAAATCGTGCCCAGTATCTGCTTTTCCAAGAATATATCATCCCCCGAAAGAACACATACGTCTACACTTTGTTTACTCACATCCATGCCCATAATCATTTTTTTCATACTTTTGCCTTGGTTTGATAATAATCCGGTGAAAAGAAAAAAACTTGAAATGAATCCTACGAACCTTACTAACACAAGTGGTTGTTAAATTCTTATACAGGGCGTTCATTTCAAGAAAGGCTCGGGAGGGGTCTTTGGTAGAAGCGTAAGCTCTCAGGCTTATCCTTCAACAATAGTTCACCCATCCCGAGTTTCTTTCTTTTGGGTTATTATATTTATTATCGGAATTGTCCCTTTGCGTCTTGCTTATAATTAGTTTTACAATTATAAAATGGATATTCCGTAAAAATAATAAAAATCCTGAAATTAAAAATTTCAGGATTTTTTGTTTACCTTTGTATTACTGAAT
>SNRY01000178.1_pt1 | contig 23477 bp, 17 predicted proteins | sample 4693421 | NCBI WGS metagenome assembly SNRY01 (sample SAMN11003215, study PRJNA524138) | termite gut metagenome | isolation source: Bacteroidetes bacterial symbionts from single cell of protist host amplifed... | host: Streblomastix strix ... | reverse complement strand
ATCCTTCCACTGCCAAATTGAAAACACCTCCCCACATGACAGAGGTGCAAAGACCACATAATGCAATGAACATCACATTGATAGGCACTTTAATAAGACCGAATGACAAATCGGATTGAAATACAGGCATACTCACCATGATGGTTGTTGAGAAGAAGATGGCAAATAGAACAAGTACAATTCCTAATCCGGAAGTGAAGGTTAGCATGGCTTTACTTGAGAATCTTGAACCAAGTGCACCTCCAAACAAACGACCTATCAGCATTAAAAACCAGTAAGTCCCTACTACCGTACCGGCTACAGTGGCATCAATGCCCAATCCTTTTGCTGTGTCCATATCTGTCATAAACAGATTGGCTGTGCTTGGAATGCCGACTTCAATACCTACATACACGAAGATACCGATTATACCTAATATAAAATGACGAAAAGCAAGCGGACTGTGTGCTTCTTTTACTTTCTTTTGAGTTGCCTTTTCCAAGTGAGGTTCGGGGATGTTTACAAATGACAGTACGAAGAATGCCAAAGCAAAAATACCCATTGCCAGGAATAAGGCAGGATTCGCTTTTTCTATGGTACGACCGGCTGCTGCTCCCATTAAATAACCCACCAGCATTGGGGTGATAGTGGCAGCGATAGAATTAATGCTACCTCCGAATTGGATTAATTGATTTCCTTTATTTCCACCCCCACCCAGGGTATTTAACATCGGATTTACCACCGTATTGAGCATGCACATTGAAAAACCGCTGATAAATGCTCCTATCAGGTAAACAGAGAAAAGTTCTACTCGTCCGGAAAGGAATTGTGTTCCTACTCCGACAAAACCCACTGCAATGGCAATTAAAGCTGTTTTTTTATAGCCTATTTTTTTGAGCATGATCCCTGCCGGAATGCCCATGAAAGCGTATGCAATAAAGTTGGCGAAAAATCCGAGTTGGGATTCAAAGTTCGAGGCTCCGAATTGTTTGGCGGCAATTACCCCCATCGGACTGGGAAGCCCTGTAACAAAGGCAATCATAAAGAAGAGGGCAAACATCATTGCAATTGGCAACGCATAATTCTTTTTTTGTTCGGTCATGGTACTATGGTTTATTAATAGTTATTGAATGTAAATCTTGTTTGTCGGTGGTTGTTATTCTTGCACATCAAACTTGTAAATGGTGGTTTGTTGATATTCATCTTCCGGGGACAAAACGGCTGTAGGGAAATGCGGTTTATTCGGTGTATCGGGAAAACATTGCGCCTCGAAGCAGATTCCACTGCGAGCCGGATAGGTAGCCCCGTGTGATCCCGTAAATCCACTCAACCAATTTCCCGTATATAATTGCACGCCCGGCTCAGTGGTATAAACCTCCAACATTCTGCCGGAAGCTTGATCGGTACAAGAAACCGCCCAAGAAAGTTCTTCGGCTTCTTCTTTATCGAGAACATAACAATGGTCGTATCCTTTTCCGTAAATAAGTTGTTGAAACGTATCATTAATACGTTCGCCGATAGCATGGGGGGTACGAAAATCCATAGGCGTATCTTCTACTTTCAAAATTTCACCTGTTGGTATGGAAGACTCGTCCATAGGAATATAGTAATCGGCATTTATTGTAACAACATGATTTTCTATAGAGGGAGTGGGATGGGCTATTCCTGCCAGATTGAAAAAGGCGTGATTGGTAAGATTAATAATTGTAGTTTGATCGGTCGTAGCCGTATAATCAATTATCAAAGCATTTTCATTCTCGTCGAGACTATACGTCATGGTAACACTTAAATTTCCAGGAAAACCCTCCTCTTTGTCTACCGAAAGATAAGAGAGTTCCAACGTTCTTTCGTCAATCTGCTTGGCGTCCCATATTTTCGTATGAAATCCGGTAGGACCACCATGTAACGAGTTAGAGCCCGCATTAAAATTTAACGTGTATTCCGTATCTTCCAAAGTGAATTTTCCTCCACCTATCCGGTTACCGTAACGCCCTATGATCGTATTCAGGAATGGTTCAGGACTGTTAATTACATGGTCCACGCTGTCGTGTCCCAATACTACGTTTGCATAAATTCCATTCTTATCGGGAACCATTATGGAAAGTATGGCGCATCCGTAATTGGTAACGGCTACTTCCATCCCTAACGTATTTCTAAGGATAAACAAATCCGTTTGTTTGCCGTCTAATTTTTTTTGAAATTTTTCGCGCGTTAAGCCCGAAATATTTCCTTCTGTAGAAAATGTGTTTATCATGTAAAAAGATTTTAATTTATGGATTATATATGCAAACATAGAGATTTCCTTCCGTACACCCAAATTATTCATTGCAAATGTTCACCGGAAAAAACGTCCGGGTTTCCATTCGACATTCAACATTCTTAACTCAACATTACAAAGTGTATTTCTTGTATATTTCCTTTCCTTTCTCTTATTTTGGCAGATAAAAAAATGAGCATGAAAAAGCCGCTTTATTTTACAATATGGTTTGCAATAACCATTCTATTATTTGCATGTACGAATGGCGCTCCCGGAAATAACACGAACCGGTTACAAATAATATACATAAACAACGATTCCCCTGAAGAACGACGTGCGGAAATATTCCAAGATACCCAAATCATCACCTTTAACAACACAGCATACAATTCATACATCACTCGTAATCCAAACGATTCGTTACCATACGTTACGGGTAAAGACGGGATAACTTATGTTGATAATGTAATAACACTTCGTATCACACGAGGAAATGTATCCATATTCAACCGCACATTTACCAAAAACAGCTTTGCCTTCCTTGTAGACGGCGAATTTCTTCGAGAGGCCACTCTGGAAGGAAGGGTATATGACAAGACTACTTCCGAAGGAATTAAATATGCCGTCAGCTTATGCTATCCGCAAACAGACTTATATATGCCGATTTCCATTACTATTGACACTTATGGCAGAATGGCGATGATTCAAGCAGAAGAAATGCCGGAAGAAACAACGCATAAAGAACACTCTTTACACATATAATCTTCTTTTCTGCTTGCGCGTATCAAAACTTTTTATCTCATTTACACTCAATTAGAAGGATTATTATATATCTTTGCATGTTTTAGAAGTAAAAGATATAGAAAATAATGTTTATGATTAATCCGATTATTAAGACGATTGAATGGGGAGATGGTAGAACCATTACCATTGAAACGGGAAAATTAGCTAAACAGGCAGACGGCGCTGTGATGCTTCGTATGGGAAATACCATGTTGTTAGCCACTGTTTGTGCTGCACAAGTCGCTGTTCCCGGAATAGATTTTATGCCGTTACAAGTAGAATACAAAGAAAAATTTTCAGCTTTCGGGCGCTTTCCCGGAGGTTTTACACGAAGAGAAGGAAGAGCCTCAGACTATGAGGTGCTTACATGTCGCTTGGTGGACCGTGCGCTCCGCCCTTTATTTCCTGATGATTTTCATGCGGAAGTATATGTAAACATTATTCTTTTCTCTGCCGACGGTACGGACATACCCGATGCCTTAGCCGGTTTAGCTGCTTCGGCTGCCATTGCCGTGTCCGACATACCTTTTAACGGACCCATTTCTGAAGTACGCGTAGCGCGTATAAACGGAAAATTTGTAATTAATCCCACCTATGAACAATTGGACAAAGCCGATATGGACGTCATAGTAGCCGCTACATACGAAAACATCATGATGGTGGAAGGTGAAATGGACGAAGTTTCGGAAGCCGATTTATTGGAAGCCATGAAAGTGGCTCACGAAGCCATTAAAGTACATTGCAAAATACAAATGGAATTGACCCAAGAAGTGGGAAAAACCGTAAAACGTACCTATTGCCACGAAGAAAACGACGAAGAACTTCGCAAAACTATTTATAAAGAATGTTATGACAAGGCGTATGCCATTGCCCGTACAGGAAATGCAAACAAACACGAACGTCATAATGCTTTTGAGGCTGTACGCGAAGAATTTAAGACTCGTTTTACCGAAGAAGAATCGGCAAAAAAGAATGCTTTGATTAATCAATATTACCATGCTGTTGAAAAAGAAGCTATGCGTCGTAGTATCTTAGACGAAGGCGTTCGTCTGGACGGGCGAAAAACAACAGAAATACGCCCTATATGGAGTGAAGTGGATTACTTACCCGGTCCCCATGGTTCAGCAATTTTTACGCGTGGAGAAACCCAATCCCTTACTTCGGTCACGTTAGGCACTAAATTAGACGAAAAAATTGTAGATGATGTCCTGGTGCATGGGAAAGAACGTTTTTTGTTGCATTATAACTTCCCGCCTTTTGCCACAGGAGAAGCTAAAGCGCAACGTGGCGTAGGGCGTCGGGAAATCGGGCATGGAAACTTGGCGCACAGAGCATTGAAAGGGATGATTCCTCCCAACTATCCTTATGTTATCCGGGTGGTTTCAGATATTCTCGAATCCAATGGGTCTTCGTCTATGGCAACTGTCTGTGCGGGAACCTTGGCATTGATGGATGCCGGCGTGAAGATAAAAAGACCTGTATCAGGCATTGCTATGGGATTGATTAAAAATCCCGGAGAAGAAAAATATGCCGTGCTTTCCGACATACTCGGTGACGAAGACCATTTGGGAGATATGGATTTCAAAGTGACAGGTACAGAAAAAGGTATCACTGCCACTCAAATGGACATAAAAGTGGACGGGCTTTCTTTCGATATATTAGAGTGTGCGCTCAATCAAGCCAAAGAAGGTAGGCTTCATATACTCGGCAAAATACAAGAAACCCTCCGGGAGCCGCGCACCGACCTCAAAGACCATGCGCCTCGTATTGAAACAATGGCTATCCCGAAAGAACTCATCGGCGCAGTTATCGGTCCAGGTGGAAAGATTATTCAGGGAATTCAAGAAGAAACCGGCGCTATCATTACTATTGAAGAATTGGATGGCGTAGGAAAAATCGAAATAGCCGGAACCAACAAACATGCTATTGAAAACGCTGTTCGAATACTCAAAGGGATTGTTGCCATACCGGAAGTAGGAGAAATCTACAAAGGAAAAATACGTTCCGTAATGCCTTATGGGGCATTTGTGGAATTTCTGCCGGGAAAAGACGGATTACTTCATATTTCCGAAATAGAATGGAAACGCTTGGAAACAGTAGAAGAAGCCGGTATAAAAGAAGGTGACGAAATAGAAGTAAAGTTAATGGATATTGACTCCAAAACAGGTAAGTTCAAGCTATCCAGAAAAGTTTTGTTGCCGCGTCCGGACAAAAATTAGGCAGTAGGGGCAAGGCATGCCTTGCCTCTACACAGATTCCCCCATGCCGTTTCCCCATTTGCAGACACAATGCCAATAAATATAGGAGGTGTGTCAAAAGCTGGAATTTACATTAAAAGAGCTTTTCTGATTGCTTCACCCAAAAAGGCGTTGTGTGATATGATTATAGCCACTCCTCGACTTAAGCTTCAATCCATTAAATCTTTAACGACTTATCTTGAGATTGACCTGCGCTTTGAGATGTCTGCATTGGGGTATATGGACGCTACTATTATAAATCAATGTATAAAAGTGGGAAAGAAGAAAGACGTATTAAATTATTGCTAATTATTGCCGGTCTGGTAAAAAAACCGAAGTTGCACCTTAGCTTCGAAAATTTGCTGAGGATGAAATCTTTTTAATCAATCCTTGAAGTACGTTCCCCGGTCCACATTCCGTAAAATCGTTAGCTCCGTCAGCCACCATATTAATTATCGTTTGTGTCCAACGAACGGAAGCGGTCAGTTGTAACGTCAGATTTTTTTTTATTTCTACAGGGTCAGTGTGCGGGAGTGCATCCACATTCTGATACACGGGACATTGAGGTATGCGGATTTCAGTAGCATGAATAGCTGCTTCCAATTCCGCTTTGGCAGGCTCCATGAACGGAGAATGAAAAGCGCCGCCCACTTTCAGCGGAAGAATCCGTTTGGCTCCGGCAACTTTCATTAGTTCGCATGCTTGATTGATACCGGCTTCCGAACCGGAAATAACAATTTGCCCGGGACAGTTATAATTAGCCGGCACACATACTTCATCAGTTATAGAAGCACATATTTCTTCCGTTTTTTCGTCCGGCAAACCAATAATAACAGCCATAGTAGAGGGAATCGCTTCGCATGCTTTCTGCATGGCTATAGCACGAGCGTAAACCAATTTCAGCCCATCTTTAAACGAAATAGCGCCGGCGGCAACTAATGCCGAAAACTCTCCCAACGAATGTCCTGCCGTCATGTCGGGTCTAAATCCCTCACCCATACAAAAAGCTGAAATTACCGAATGTAAAAATACAGCCGGTTGTGTTACCTTTGTTTGCCGCAATGCTTCCTCCGTTCCTTCAAACATGGTATCTGTGATGCGATACCCTAAAATATCGTTAGCTTTCTCAAATAATTCTTTTGCCAGAGCAACGCTTTCATAAAGGTCTTTACCCATACTTGTAAACTGGGCTCCTTGCCCCGGAAATACAAATGCTTTCATTTTAATTAAAATTTATTTGTCAGAAATACCATGCAAAAATACGAAAAATGAATCTATTCACCATAATGATTGGTATGGGGAAACCCTTAACAACACATCCTAAAACAAATCCTTAATCCCTATGTTTGTAAAATAAAAAGGATAGCCTTTCTTTTCCTCACACGCACTTTCATTACCGGAACTGTTTATCGATCAGTTTGCAACCGCGGGATATAATCCGCCACAAAGATAAGAAACTAAAATAATGCCGGGTACTGTGATGGTTGCAGCATAATAGTCTCTCAGGCAGTTCGTGCACGTCAAGACCAATATATTTTGTCCATAAACATATCTGGTTTAGTTATTTGAAAACTATTTTTCGCTACAAAAATAGCATGTGTACTTCGAGTACGGTGGTATGTGCGAATTGGGGAGCCTTGATTTTTATTCAAGCACTTGGAGATCTCACGATTTTCATGTAAGTTTGTTGTCTATCAATAACATTATACACTATCTATTATGTTTGCAAAAGAAACATATATTCAACGTAGGGCTTTACTGAAAAAAGCAGTAGGTTCAGGAGTTTTATTGTTTTTGGGTAATGACGAAACGGGATTAAATTACGAAGACAATACGTTCCGTTTTCGTCAAGATTCTACTTTTTTATATTTTTTTGGCTTGTCATTTGCCGGACTTAGCGCTGTCATTGATATTGACGAGGACAGGGAAATCATTTTCGGAGATGAGTTGACTATTGACCGTATTGTATGGATGGGCACACAATCCACATTAAAAGAAAAAAGTGAACGGGTAGGGGTTACGGAAACCCAACCGGCTACTTGCTTCATCGACTATTTGCATAAGGTGCCGGAAAAGCGGAAGGTGCATTATCTTCCTCCTTACCGGGCTGAACACAAATTGAAACTGATGGAATGGTTGGGTATCCCGATTGCGAAACAAGAAGCTTCTGTTGAATTTATTCGTGCAGTTGTTAATCAAAGGAATTATAAATCGGACGAAGAGGTTACAGAAATAGAAAAAGCTTGTGATATTACTGCCGATATGCACATAGCTGCTATAAAAATGCTCCGTCCCGGTATGAAGGAATGCGAAGTAGTAGCAGTTATGGAGGCAATAGCCGTTGCAGCAGGAGGGGACCTGTCATTTCGTACCATTGCTACGATTAATGGACAGATATTGCACAATCATTCCTATGCAAATACGACTAAATCAGGTAATTTATTTCTGATTGATGCGGGAGCAGAAACAGCCATGGGGTATGCGGGAGATATGTCTTCTACTATTCCGGTTGATAAAAAGTTTACTGCTCGCCAAAAGGAAGTTTATGAGATACAGAATGCCATGCATAGGGGAGCAGTGGAAACATTATGCCCCGGTATTCCTTATCGGGAAGTATATGATATTACTGCTTGTATTATGACGGATGGATTGAAAGATTTGGGATTGATGAAGGGGAATACGGAAGAAGCTGTCCGGGAAGGCGCTCATGCTTTGTTCTATCCTCATGGTCTTGGTCACATGATGGGATTAGACGTGCATGATATGGAAAATTTGAGTGAAGTATGGGTGGGTTATAATGGAGAAGCAAAAAGCAAACAATTCGGACGAAGATCGATTCGATTAGCGCGCCCGTTGGAATTAGGATTTGTGCTGACTGTGGAACCGGGGATTTATTTTATTCCTGAACTGATAGATTTGTGGAAATCTCAGGGTTTGTTTAGGGATTTTATTAATTATGACGTAGTAGAAAGTTACAAAGATTTTGGTGGTATCCGCAATGAAGAGGATTATCTGATTATTGGGACGGGGGCACGGCGTTTGGGTAAAAAGATACCTTTAACCCCGAAAGAAGTAGAAGACTTGAGGTAGACAATTAGGAAAAGAACTTTCCGACGAACAAAGAAATATTCCTCGAAAGGGGTGGTTCCCCGTTTTTCGGACTTGGAAGCGGTTACATTGAAATCTAAGAGCAGAAGTGTTGAGTATAGATAATGAAAATCTTCTATTTGTCCATTCAAAAACTTGAGAAAAAGAGTGATTACAGATCCGCTTTTAAAAGAAAAAGGAGGGTAAAGGAAACTTTAGTTTTTTTCCCAAAAATTCGGAGTGAAGAGAATTAATATAGTGAACAATTCCAAACGCCCAATGAGCATCAAAAAGGAGAGAAGCCATTTGCCCGAATCCGGTAAAAAATTCCAAGAATGAGCCGGACCCGTTAATCCAATGCCACTACCCGTGTTTCCGATACTCGAAATAACTGCGCCCATTGCTTCCGTGAAATCTACACCCAATGCCATCATAAACAAAGTACCTAAAACAATAATCATCAGATAAATAAAAAGGAAAGACAAAACTCCCGACATTATATTAGGGGAAACCACTTGCTTATTTATTTTTACCGGTAGCACAGCGTTAGGATGAATAATCCGTTTAAACTCATTTCCGGAGACTTTGGCGAGGATAAGCATACGAATACATTTAAGTCCTCCCGTAGTGCTTCCCGCGCAACCTCCAACTATCATTAAAACAACAAGTATCCCCCATAACACAGGCTCCCAAGTCGTATAATCACCGGTAGAAAAACCGGTGGAAGTATGAATAGAACTCACTTGAAAAAAAGACAAACGAAGCGATTCTTTAACTCCTAATGAAGTAGTATGATTCAACCCAATGGTAACAACTATAATAAAAACAATAATTGAAGTCAGATACCATTTTAATTCTGCATCTTGAAAAAACCTTTTGAATTTTCCATTGGCAAAAAGCAGTAATAAAGAAAAGTTGATGCCCGATAAGATGCTGAAAATAGAAATAACACCTTCTATATAAGGAGAATGATAATAGGCAATACTTGCCTGTTTGGTAGAATATCCTCCCGTAGCAGCAGTAGTAAACGAATGGCAAATACTATCAAATAAATCCATTCCTCCCAGCAACAATAATCCTGCTACGATCCCCGTTAATCCCAGATAAATGCTCCATATCCATTTTGCCGTGACCCCGATACGAGGAAACACTTTATCATAAGACAATCCGCTTGTTTCTGCAGCAAAGAGCCGTAACCCGCCTATTCCGAAAATAGGAAGTACGGCAATAGTAAAGAATACAATACCCAACCCTCCTATCCATTGGGTCAAACTTCTCCAAAAAAGAAGCCCGTGAGGAAGCGATTCAATATCGTCCAATATGGTGGAACCGGTACTTGTAAATCCGGACATCGTTTCAAAAAAAGCATTGGTAATACTCGGGATAGTTCCGCTGATATAAAAAGGAAGTAATCCAAATATAGAAACCACGATCCACGAAGTACTGACAATGAGAATACTATCCCGTCTGCCAAATTCCTTAACAGCTTTTCTTCCGGCAAGAAGCAGTCCCGTTCCGACAAGCCCTGTTATGACCGATGTAATAATAAAAGCATTTAAGTCATCTTCTCCGAAAAAGAAGGAAACGCCCGCACTGCCTAGTAACATCATGGTTTCTACAAGTACCAGAAATCCCATGATGCGATATATCATTTTTACATTTATCATATCTCATCAATTGAAATACTTTTCAATCTTTTTGATCATCATGTTCAGGCAAAACACTACCACATGGTCGCCTGCTTGTATTTGAGTATTTCCTGTAACCAATAGTCCCTCTCCGTTTCGTATCATTCCGCCGATGTTTACTCCCAAAGGTAATCCGGCGTTTTTTATCTGATAATCGGTGATTTTAGCTCCTTCTTTCACTATAAACTCAGCTACTTCGGCGTCGGCAAAAGTAAGGCACTTTACGTTCGATACATCGGCATCCAACATGATCTGATAAATATGGGCGGCTGTTATTAATTTTTTATTGATAATCGTGCCTATGTCGAGGCTTTCAGCCATACTGATATAATCTATGTTTTCCACTTCTGCTATTGTTTTGCTCACTCCCATTCGTTTGGCAGCCAAACAAGAAAGGATATTAGTTTCCGAATTATTTGTGAGAGCAACAAAAGCTTCCGTATTCTTAACACCTTCTTGCAGTAATAGGTTCATATCACGACCGTCGCCGTTAATTATCAAGATACGGTCATTGAGTAATTCCGTTAAGCGGTTGCAGCGAGTAATATCGTTTTCTATTATTTTCACCTTCATATAGTCCGGAACATACTGTGTTGTCAACACGGCAATCCGGCTGCCACCCGCAATAATTACGTTTTGCACGTCGGCATAATGCTCCTTTCCGACAATCTTGCGGATGTAAGGTAGATATTTGCGAGTAGTGGTAAAATAAACAATATCGTTCAATAGAATTTTATCATTTCCGCGAGGGATAATAGTTTCGTTATCTCGTTTTATGGCAACTACGTGGTATGGTGTTTCTTTTATTCCCAACTCAACAAGAGGAATATTAAGTATTTCAGCCGTTTCACGCATTTTAACTCCTACCAATAACAACGCTCCTCCGCAAAATTCCCACCACTGACGCACCCAACTCATACGCATAGAAGAAACAATTTCTTTTGCTGCCAACATTTCAGGATAGATGAGAGAGTGTACCCCCATATTTTGGAAAAACTCTTTGTTTTTGGGTAATAGATACTCGTAGTTACTTATGCGCGCCAACGTCTTTTTAGCTCTCAAGTTACTTGCCAACATACAGGCAGTAATGTTACTACTTTCATCCGGAGTAACTGCAATAAACAAATCGGCATTTTCCGTCTTTGCATTTTTCAATCCTTCGATGGAAGTGGGAGAAGCCGTGACAGTCATCAAATCAAAATTCGAAGCTAAGGTGTTTAATCTTTCCTCTTTTTCGTCCATGAGGACAATATCTTGCTTTTCATGAGACAAAAGTTTGGCTAAATGGGTACCCACCTCGCCCGCTCCTGCAATGACAATTCTCATACGCAATTATTTCATACTTATACTTACAATTCGATTTCCTGCATCATTCGTATTTGATTGAATATTCCCTCCTCATCCATACCGCAAAGCCGATACAATTCAGGGATAGAACCATGTTCGATAAATTCATCCGGTACGCCGATGCGCTTTATTTCGGATTGGTAACTATTGTCTGCCATAAACTCAAGCACTGCGCTACCCATGCCACCTTTGATAACACCATCCTCTACTGTGATAACCTTTTTAAAACTGCGTCCTACCTCATGTAACAGTTCCTCGTCTAACGGTTTAAGGAAACGGAGGTCATACCAAGCAATAGATATTCCTTGTTCGTATTCCGATCGAGTAATCGCTTTTGCAACCAGATACCCTATAGGACCAATAGTTAATATTACCATATCTTTGCCGTCTTTGAGCTTTCTTCCCGTTCCTATTCGAATTTCTTCAAACGGACATTTCCAATCAGTTAAAAAACCCCTCCCGCGTGGATAGCGAATGACAAATGGTCCCTTATTAGGAAGTTGTGCGGTGTACATCAATTTTCGAAGTTCCCATTCATCCATTGGCGAAGCAATGATTAGATTAGGTATCGGGCGTAAATAAGCCAAATCGAATACACCATGATGCGTTGGACCATCTTCACCCACCAATCCCGCACGGTCAAGACACAACACAACATTCAAATTGTCAATTGCCACATCGTGTATGATGTTGTCGTAAGCTCGTTGCATGAACGTAGAGTAAATATTGCAAAACGGGAGCAATCCGTCTTTTGCCATTCCTCCCGAAAAAGTGACGGCATGTCCTTCGGCAATGCCCACGTCGAAAGCTCTTTCAGGCATCCTATTCATTAATATATTCATGGAGCATCCCGAGGGCATAGCGGGAGTGATACCAACAATTTTTTCATTTTTCTCCGCTAATTCCAGCAACGTGTTCCCAAAAACATCTTGAAAACGAGAAGGTAATTGAGTAACATCTGTTTTGATTTGTTCGCCGACTTTCGGGTCGAATTTTCCCGGAGCATGCCAAGTAGTAGCATTTTTTTCCGCCGGTTTAAATCCCTTTCCTTTGACAGTGTGCAAGTGAAGGATTTTCGGACCTTCCATTTCTTTAATATCTCTCAACACGCGAGTGAGATTCATTACGTCGTGTCCGTCAATAGGACCGAAATAACGGATATTCATACCCTCAAAAATATTTTGCTGTTGCGCCAACAATGCTTTCAGGCTATTGCCGAAACGAATGAGAACTTTACGACGATGCTCATTCAGTATGCCCACCTTAAAGAGAAATCTGGACGCAGTAAAGCGAAGCCGGTTGTAATGATTTGTCGTAGTAAGATTCAAGAAGTATTGTTTCATTCCTCCTACACTCCGGTCAATGGACATATCATTATCGTTAATGATGATGAGCAAATGGTTAGGAGTGGAAGAAACATTGTTCAATCCCTCGAAAGCTAACCCGCCACTCATGGAACCATCTCCTATGACAACCACTATCCGCCGGTCTTTTTCTCCTTTATATCTTGCAGCCACCGCCATACCGAGCGCTGCCGAAATAGAGTTGGAAGCATGTCCACTCACAAAAGAGTCATATTCACTTTCTTCGGGAAAAGGAAAAGGACGGATACCTTTAAACTTCCGGTTAGTAGAAAAGCAATCTCGCCGTCCGGTCAGTATTTTATGACTGTATGCTTGATGACCCACATCCCAAACGATACGATCATAAGGCGTATTAAACACATAATGCAACGCTACGGTAATCTCCACCGTACCAAGATTAGAACCGAAATGTCCCGGATTTTGTGAAAGTTCCTCTATAATTTTTCCTCTCAATTCATCGCATAACGCCGGAAGTTCCTCCACATTTAATTTACGTAAATCTCTGGGAATGTTAATGTGATTCAGCAACATTTGATCTTTTTCCGTTTTTCATTATCGAAAAGAATTACACGGCAAAATTAGCATAAAACAACAAAAAGTCGCTTTGCATCTACTCATAATTTTATCGAAACAGGTTTCTATAAAAATCACTTCTACGTACCCTATAGCAATTAGCAGGCATTTTGGGTTTTCCCAAAAAAGTGATATCTTTGTGGGAAGTGGTTGATATGCAATGTTTTTTTGCTATAACTTGTCATTAACAAAGAATTAGCTTTAATTTGTGCGGATTAACAGACAATCAAGATATAAGCACATTACACAAAAAGAGAATGAGAAATATATTTCTGTTTGGTATTATCGTATGGATGATAGGATGCGGTAACAACGTATGGGCTCAAAACGAAGCGGAAATTAAGTTTGAAGCATTGACACATGATTTTGGAACTTTTTCTGAGAAAGCGCCGGTGGTTTCATGTGAATTTAAGTTTACGAACATAGGTAATTCGCCTTTGATTATTCATCAGGCAATAGCCTCGTGTGGATGTACCGTTCCCCAATATACCAAAGAGCCGGTGATGCCAGGGGGAAAAGGAATGGTAACGATAACTTATAACGGGACAGGTAAGTATCCGGGATATTTCAAGAAGTCCATTACATTGCGTACCAATGGCAAGCCGGCTATGGTGCGTTTGTTCATTGAGGGCAATATGAAAGGGGCGGATGAAAAATGAGTCAGGTGTGGGAGTTCGCAACAGTTTCTGTTAGAACGGCGTAAAGTTCTTCCCAAGCGTCGGCTAATAACTGCATGGAGGGAAACAATAAATTGGCTCCCGCATCAATCAGAATAGAGTCTGCCAAGGGACCGGTGTTGACTGCTATGGTAAAAATACCGGCTTGTACACTGGATTCCACACCCAAAGGTGCGTTTTCCACGACAATGGTTTCGTCAGCTTTTTGATGTCCTTTTTCCAATGCCATGAGGTAAGGCTCAGGATGGGGTTTGCCGTAATTTACATCGAAAGCGGTAACCATTAGTTCGAGATGAAACATTTGAGGAAAATTTTCTTCCAATCGTTCCAATAAGGAACTTTGCCCTGAACCGGTAACGACGGACGAAACAAGCCCTGCTTCTTTTATTTTCCTTAACAGTTGGTAAGCTCCGGACATAGGAGGTGATAAGGGATATTTGTTGAATTCAAGAGTCTTTTCATGATAAATATTTTTTATTTCTTCGGGAGAAGCTTCCCGATTCCATTGACGTTTGCAAACAAGGTTGATAGTAGCAGCTCCCGTACGTCCTTCGTGTAAATAGGCTTCTTCGTTACTTAACTCTAATCCGTTGGTTTTCATGGCTTTGTTCCAAGCTTCAGCGTGGTATGGCATAGAGTCGAACAGTACGCCATCCATATCGAAGAGAACAGATTTGAGTTTCATACAGGAGTATCCGTATGCTTGCAAATAATGTTTAACGGCTTGTCGAAACATAATTTAAATGTGTGAATTGACATAATGGGCTACTTCTTCCATCAACCATTTGGGAGTGGAGGTAGCTCCACAAATACCTACAGAACGGATATTACTGTGAAGCAAAAAAAGGTCTATTTCATTCGTACTGTCTATCAGGTGGGAATTGGGATTTGTTTTTAGACATTCATTAAATAACATTTTTCCATTTGAACTTTTTTTTCCACTGACGAAGAAGACTAAATCGTGAGAAAGAGCAAACATACGAATAGCGGATATTCGGTTACTAACCTGTCGACAAATGGTGTCGTAATATTCAAAAAAGGCTGGGGGTACTATGTGCTGTTGAATATACGTTACTATTTCTTTAAATTCTTCTATCGATTTGGTGGTTTGTGAATACAACCGGATGTTATTATTGAAATTCAGCTTGTATAATTCGTCCGGCTTTTCGATGACGATGGCTTCTCCTTGGGTTTGTCCTACCAATCCTAATACTTCTGCGTGTCCGTTTTTTCCATAGATGACGGTTTGTGTATGGCTATCGCCATGCAAATATTTCTTTTTGATTTTGTTTTGCAGACGGAGGACTACGGGACAGGTAGCATCAATGATTTCAATGTTGTTTCGACGAGCGGTTTCGTAAATTTCAGGTGGTTCGCCGTGGGCACGGAGCATGACTTTGACATTGTGCAGCGTTTTGAATTTTTGCCGGTTGATGGTGATAAGCCCCAAAGCTTTCAGCCGTTCCACTTCGCGACTGTTGTGTACAATATCGCCCAAACAGTAGAGAGTGTCGCCTTTGTTCAGTTCTTCCTCTGCTTTGTAAATTGCGGTCACTACCCCGAAACAAAACCCCGAATTTTTATCTGTCTCTACTCTCATCGTTCTTACTATTAAATAGCTTTACGATATTGTTCCCAAAGCCATGCTCTTTGTTCGGCAAGGGTCATTTGGGAATTGTCAAGCAATATGGCGTCGGCAGCTTTTCGTAAGGGACTTACTTGACGATTTTGATCGATGTAATCGCGTTCTTTTACGTTTTTCAAAATATCTTTCCATTTGACTTTCATTCCTTTAGCTATTAATTCATCATATCGGCGTTGTGCGCGTATCTCGGGAGAGGCGGTAACAAATATTTTCAATTCAGCATGAGGAAATACGGTAGTTCCGATGTCTCTCCCGTCCATGACAATACCTTTCCCTTCTCCCAATTTTTGTTGCCGGGCAACCATAGCTTTGCGGACAAATTCCAAGGTACTGATAGGACTAACTTTGGAAGAAACCTCTATGGTGCGAATCTTTTCTTCTACGTTTACTCCTTTCAAAAAAGTAAGAGGTTGCCGGGTCATCGCATCCAATCGGAAAGTTATTTGAATATCGTCGAGGCTTTTTCTTAACTTTTCCTCATCAATCTCGTTTCCCCGAATGATGCCGTTTTCTATGCTGTATAAAGTGACTGCGCGATACATGGCTCCGCTATCAATGTAGAGATAACCTGTTTCTTTGGCTAATTCTTTTGCCATAGTGCTTTTGCCACAGGAAGAAAAACCGTCGATAGCGATTGTTATTTTTTTCATTTGTTTATAAGGAATTAGGAAAGCAAAGATAAGTGATAAAACTAAGTACATGACAAAAAATTGAAGATATCTATTCTGTGTATGTTTTGCGGGTTCATCAAGATATTAGCAATAATCCCCAACCCATATTTGAATAGACTTTTCGCCTTTCGTCCATGTTTTTTTGTTTCAATTTGTTTCACATTTTCGTGGACATAAATGCCCACGATATACGCCCAGGTAAAAGCGACAATAACCAGGGCAAAGAGTTTATCTATCCGGTCAATATTAGTCAAATGCGTATCTTCGATATTGAATCCGCTGGATTTTAAGGCTCTAAACGCAGTTTCAATCTGCCAGCGTTCTTTGTATATTTCTTGAGCATTATCCGGTTTGTTGAAAGAGACAATTATCTGTAATTCAGGCGCTCCCTCTTTATTTTTAATCTTGCTTGCTGATAAATAGCAGAGTTGCTTATTGACATAAAAGATTCGATGCAGGAACTTACTTGTTCCGATTTTCAAATCGGAGAATAACCAAGAGGCTTTGAGTATTTTCCCGGAACGGGGATCTTTCACATAAAAGTTTTCTCGAATACGGATGTGATACCGGAGACCCTGTCCATTCAAAAACGCAAGCCAATGTTCTCCAACAAATTCACGGTCAGCCAGAATACAATCAATGGTTTCTATTCCAAATAATCGGATGTAACGGTTTATCAAAGCTATCCGTTCTTCTGTATTAGAGTTTCCAAACTTAGGCATCATCTTATAAAGAATTGGGAAAGCGACACCTTGATAGACAATGGCTAAAGTCAGAATGTTGATATTGCTTTCTCCAAACTTCCAATTGGTTCTGTCTAATGCCAAACGGAAAGGCGGTTTGTGAGGTAATAGTTTGAATATGAGTTGAGCAATCAAATCTGTATTCAACTTATAATCAGATATAAAACGCTGAATTCGCCGTAAACTCGACTCGCTTTTAGAGCTGCATTCAAAGGCTGTGGCGAGTTTGTCGAAACCAACGGTTTGAACTTTGCATAATGCACAAATAAACATGCCAAAGAGCTTAATGCGGGCTAAATTCATATTTCTCCCGAAATGATTGAGTAAAACTGCAATCAATTGTGTACTTTTGTCCTGAACCTTAGTTTCCATACCCTGAGTAAATCTGTGAGAAGTTTTCCTCTAAGGTGCTGAAAATTAAGGTTCTATACTAATATATCTGCAACTATTTTGCTCTAAAACAGAATATTATTTTAATTTTTGTCATGTACTTAGGTGATAAAAATAATAGTTAATTCAAGTTGCTATTTATAATCAACTACCAAAATAAGAGTCAATAATCTGCACTTGCTTCCTATGTGTGTGCTTAGGGGTTACATCCGTATTTTGTCCGGTCCCTTTCCGGTTTACAAAGCAGACATAGATACCCGAAGGAGCCCCTCGAAACGTCTCTGGTTATTTACAAACCACTAAGAGCAAACAGACTCTTGTGGAAAAGATGAGAAAACACATATTAAATACCAATAATTCCACATGGCAGACAAATTAAATATATTATATTTGAACAAGGATATTTAGAAAGTTTTTAAAATACCATGAAAAAATTAGTTTCCATTTTTCTCTTTTTTGTAGCCACGCCACTTTTATCTGCTCAAAATACCGGGAATTATCATCCTCTTGACACTCAAAATCCGGTTTTTTTCGACGGTAAACATATCTTCTATCAAGGAAAGGAAATCATATTAGGTGAAAAGGTATTTTTTGTTGACGGACAACTCTCCGACGGGGAAGTGGCTAAATATCCTTATGTGTTCAACTCTTTCGGCGAAGCCGTCAAGCACTTGATTGACGGTACGGAAACCGGACCGATGACTCTCTATTTGGCTCCTTATGTCTATTGGGTTGATGATCCGGACGACCCAACCGTTCGTATTCCAGAAAAAGACGAACGGCTACCTTTTGGTATGAGCATACAATGTGAATGGTTAAAAATATATGGACTGACAGATAATCCGCAAAATGTAGTTCTCGCTTCTAACAGAGGGCAAACTATGGGTGCAGAAGGAAATTTTACGATGTTCTATTTCGATGGAAATGGTACAAGTATTGAAAATGTTACTTTAGGAAATTATTGTAACATAGACCTTGAATACCCTTTGAATCCGAAGTTAAACCGGACGAAACGCTCATCTGCCGTTGTGCAGGCGCAACTTGCCGTTTGCAATGGAGATAAAATCACGGCACGTAATTCTAATTTTATTAGTCGCCTAAACACGCGTCCCTTAGCCGGTGGTAAGCGCACGCTTTTTTATAAATGTCATTTTGAATGTACTGATGATGCTTTGTGTGAAGTTGGCGTTCATCTGGATTGTAGTTTTACCCTGTTTAGCTCCAAACCTTTCGCCATTACAAGAGCAACCGGCGCTGTCCTTTTGAATTGTGATTTTGAGGTATTGACCCAACATAAACAGTATTTGACTAAAATAGGCAGTCCCGTAACAATCGTCGACAGTCGTTTTACTCATGCTTCGGATTCTCTTTTTATCGGATGGACACCATATCCTACCAGCAATATGCGTAGTTATCAATACCATATTTCACTGAACGGAAAACCAATTTACATCAACGCGGATAAACCTTGGTTGACGGTTGATATGACCGGTAAGCGGATATTAGATGCTTATCGCTTTGAATACAACGGAAAGATTACTTATAATACCTATAACTTGCTTCAAGGAGATGATGAATGGGATCCAATGGGGATAAAAGAAAGAGTGAAAGCGGCAGAAAAAATTCTTGGAAAGTCATTAAGCCATATTCCTACTTTTCTCTTGATAACCCCTTCGCATGAAAAAATAGAATCGGGATTGAATACGGCAAATTTAAAAGCAGAAGTGAAGCGTTTCGGTAACTATAACTATGATGAATCAATTATCCAATGGTCGGTTGCACCTGAATATCAAAACTACGCCACCTTAAAGATTGAAAAAAACAACACTTGCAAAGTAACAGGAACCAATGAAGAAGACGAAACAAAAACAATCGTTATCAAAGCATCTACTCCCGATGGATTGGAATCGGCAAGTGTGCTGACCGTAACTCCGAAATATCTGCAAGCTCCGCAATTTACTTCATTACCTGCTATTATCCCTTCTTCAGGGAAAGGAAAATTAGTTATTGATTATGCTTTAGACTGGCAAGGTAGAAAAGATCAATCGTTGATTACATGGTATCGCTGCACCGATATAAAAGGGTCAAATGCCGTTGAAGTTGCCGTATCACGCCTTGACCGACCGGAACAAACTTACGAATTATCATCGGCAGACATTGGTTATTACATGATGGCATCTGTATCTCCCAAGCATTTGCGCTGTCATCCGGGAGAAGCCCAAACAGCAATCACTTCCTCACCTGTTGCTAAAAAAGACATCTTTGATAAAGACTTTTATACCGACTTTCAAAACTTTCCAACTACTTATCAGCCTGAAATTATTCCGGGCTTTTGGACTGTAGATGTTTATAAACCTATTGATATTCAAACTCATGATTGGAAAGCTACTCCAACTAATGGTTGGTTTTACGGTTTCGCTACAGACGGCGCAAGAGGAACAGGCTTATTACAAGCGTCCAAAGGTGCGAGGTTGCTTTATACCCCTGTCCATGGAGATTACGGTAATATGTCCGTTTCTATAAATGTTGACCCATGTAAAACCGCCGGACAAGGTTTCGGAAGCGCCACAGGGCAATATATGGATATTTATATTAAACTGGATACTCAAACATTGACGGGATACGCATTACGTATTGTTCGCACTACCAAATTCGACAGAGCTGTTGATTTTGTCTTAATGAAATATGAAAACGGAACGACTACAGAGATATGTGAACCTGTATCAGCTAGTTGTTATCGCACGGATTGCACCATTACATTAACTGTAAAAGGCAACCAACTGACCGCACACGCAGAAACAAGAACAAAATTAGCAGAGCAATCTCAACCGGATTTAAGAACTGTTGTTGATTTACAAGCGGAAATAGAAACCAATAAATTTGGAGGAACAGGTGTACAACATACCGGATCTGTTGGTGCAAATGCCACTATGCTCCATTGGATAAAGGTAGAATGGGAATAAAAACAATGGCATTGCTAATTCTATCAGGTAAAAGTTTATGAAATTTGGAGGTAAACAGCAGCGGCTTCGGCACAACGTTCGCCGTCAACGCCTGCCGATACGATTCCTCCTGCGTAACCGGCTCCTTCGCCGCAAGGAAACAAACCGCTAATTTTGACGTGTTGCATGGTTTGTTTGTTTCGCGGGATGCGTACGGCAGATGAGGTACGCGTTTCTACACCGATAACTGTGGCCTCGTTGGTAAAAAAGCCGTGGCTTAACTTTCCGAACCGGATAAAACTTTCGGACAGACGATTTGATATCAATTCGGGTAACCAGAAATGTAGAGGGGAAGACACCAATCCGGGAGCATATGAAGATTCAGGCAGCGTATTACCTAATTTCTTTTGGGTAAAGTCTACCATGCGTTGTGCCGGTGCAGTCTGTCTTCTGCCGCCTTGTAACCAACTTTGTCGTTCCAACTGTTCTTGGAAATAGAGTAAAGAGAGTTCGCCAAAATCTGCGTATGGAGGAAAATCTTCAGGATGTACCTCTACCACTATTCCTGCATTGCTCCAACGGGAATTACGACCGGAAGGAGACATTCCGTTAACGGCTATTTGTCCGGCTTCTGTTCCGACAGGTACGACAAAACCGCCGGGACACATACAAAAACTATATACTCCCCGTCCGGCAGATTGGGTAACAAAACTGTATTCCGCTGCCGGTAGGTAATTGCTTCGTCCAGCTTTGTTATGATATTGTATTTGGTCTATCAGTTCGGCAGGGTGTTCCAAACGTACTCCCATGGCTGTACTTTTTGCTTCGAGAGTAACGCCATTGGTAGAAAGCCAACGATATACGTCTCTTGCGGAATGTCCCGTAGCCAATATCACAGAACCTAAAAATGTTTTCCCTGTATTTGTTTCGATACCTTTTATTTCATTGTTTTTGATAATCAAAGAATCCATACGAGTTTGGAAATAGATTTCTCCTCCACATCCGATAATGGTATGCCGTATGTTTTCAATGATTTGCGGAAGTTTATCCGTCCCGATATGCGGATGGGCATCGGTCAGAATAGACTCCGAAGCTCCGTGTTGGCAAAACACGTGTAATATCTTATCGGTATTACCCCGTTTCTTGCTGCGGGTATATAGTTTTCCGTCGGAATAGGCGCCTGCTCCTCCTTCACCGAAACAGTAATTGGATTCGGGATGGATGGTTTGTTCGCGCGAAATACGGGCAATGTCCTTTTTTCTTTCGTGAACATCTTTACCCCGTTCCACGATGAGAGGACGTAAGCCTAATTCGATTAACCGCAAAGCGGCAAAAAGTCCGGCAGGACCCGCCCCTACAATAATTACCTGCGGCTTATTTTCCACCTTGCCGTAAATAACGGATGGATATAAGTTATCAACAGGTTGCTCGTTGACATATATCCTGAGTTGCATATTAACGTAAACAGGTTGTTTACGTGCATCAATGCTTCGTTTCAAAATCCGGAGAGCGGTTATTTCTTTTATTCCTTTTTCACGAAAAATATATTGCTTGATGGTTTGCTCATTGAATGCCTGTTCGGGCAAAAGACGAAATAGACATTCGTGTATCATGTTCTTATGAGAGTTGGCAAACTATCCGGTCGGAGCCTTATGAAACAGGCGCCGTAATTATTTAGATAGCTTGGATTCGTTAGTTAGTTTTTGAAGTTTACCGGTTAAAACTTGGCACTTGGTTCCGTTGCCCATGGCGTAATATCTTTTAATCTGATATTGCAACATCTTAATTTCATTTACTTTCTTTTCCATAATCTTCTTTGTTTTGCTCTTCACGTTTTGAAGAGCAGGTTTATTTTCCTTTTTGACGTTGCAAAAATACAGATTTTTCATTCAAAAATATGTTATATAACATAAAAACTATGTTAACAATCTATTTTATTTAACCCGGTGGGGGGGATGTTGCGCCAATATGGATAGAGGCAAGGCATGCCTTGCCCCTACAAACAGGTGTTTATTGCATAGCCTGTTCCAAATCGGTAATCAGGTCGTTTATATCTTCCAGACCAATGGAAAGACGTATCGTCCCCAGAGGAATGTCTATGGCGAGACGTTCGTCTTCCGTCAGTTCATGGTGAGTAATACGGGCGGCATTGATGACTAAGGAGCGAGTATCTCCGATATTCGGATGATAAGAAAAGAGTTTTAAAGATTCGATAAATGTGTTCATGTCTTCTTCCTTCCCTTTCAATTCAAAAGAAAAGATACCCCCCGCACCTTTAGGGAGATATTTATCTGTCAATGCTTTGTATTTGCTGCCGGGTAGGGCAGGGTGGCTCACCCATGCCACTTTAGGGTGTTTGCTGAGGTAGGTGGCGATTTGCAAGGCGGAATCGCTTTGTTTTTTTACACGTTCACTCAGTGTTTCGATTCCTTGTAAAATCAAGTAAGCGTCAAAAGGAGAAAGGGTGGCGCCCAACAAAGCTAAATAAAAACTACGTATCCGCCCCACAAAGGGGTTAGCGGGAAAGGTTTCTAATGCGCTTCTTCCTCCGTAAGCATGTACTTTTTGCGTGAATTGGGGATGTCTACCTGCCGCCCAATTGAATTTATCCGATTCAAGGATTAACCCTCCAATCACAGAGCCATGTCCGCTTAATGCTTTGGTTGCTGAATAAACAACAATATCCGCTCCATAGTTGAAAGGGTTCAGAAGATAAGGAGTCGCTATTGAATTGTCCACAATCAATGGGATGCCGTATTCGTGTACCAAATCGGCTATTGCTTGAATATCGGCAATAACGTTAACGGGATTGCTAATGGATTCGATGAATAGGGCTTTTGTATCGTTTTTAATCAAAGAGCGTATTTCGTCCAGATCGTTTACATTTTTCAACAAATCTATCTGCATGCCTAAAATTGGATACAACCTTTTGTAGGCGTCGTAAGTCCCGCCGTAGATTTGAGCGGCAGCTATTACTCGTCCTCCTTCACCGGCATTTAATAGCGCATAAGAAACAGCAGACATACCGGAAGCCAGAGCAATGGCTCCCACAGCGCCATCTAAGGCAACCACGCGTTGTTCGAGAACGGAAAGA
>SNRY01000177.1_pt1 | contig 23577 bp, 15 predicted proteins | sample 4693421 | NCBI WGS metagenome assembly SNRY01 (sample SAMN11003215, study PRJNA524138) | termite gut metagenome | isolation source: Bacteroidetes bacterial symbionts from single cell of protist host amplifed... | host: Streblomastix strix ... | reverse complement strand
TAACCGGTGGGTTAAAACCATGGGAGAAAGAGTGGATGAATTTGAAAGATGGTGTGAAACAATATCGCCATTACAAATTAAAACGGTTTGTAATTTAATTGAAAATATTTATTAGAATTTATATAATGGCTGTCAGAAAGTCATCTTTATCGCTTAAATCCACCCGGAACGACTTTTCATTTATTCCTAACGGCGTATTCAGTATTTCCGGTGACGACGCGGATAACTTGTCGGGATATTCTATTTCCATCCAACCGTTTGTTCCTTCAAAACAGACGTAGGGACGTTCTATTTTGAAAAATACTTCCACGCCGTTGGCAAAGCCGTAGCGTATCTCGAATCGGTTCATCATATTCCACAAGAATAAATCATCGCCGGAACATCTGCCGGCGTCAGAAAACTTCCTGCGACTATCGCTGCTGTCTTCTTTAAAACATCTCTTCGCTGATTCATTTTATATAATTACGAATAGGTCTGCGCTCCATTTACCCTTCCCCTGTTCCCCGTTCAACCGTTTACTTGTTTGAACGAATCGGGGTAAGAAACTAACAACTTCGGTTCCACTTGCCGGAGTGGGTTCCATAAGTCATTCGGTCCGGTTTCGGACAACTGCAACAGCCATGTGTTGAATTTACGCTCTCCTTCAAACAATTCGATAATCCGGACGCCGCATCCCATTTCTTTGAATCCTTTCGAGGCCTGCCGTCCCGATACGTAACCGTAAGCAAGGCAGATATTGTGCAGGCATCCGATATAATTATTGGTATGGTCATGCCCCACAAACGTACCCATCACATCCTTGCACTCGCACATTGATGTGAACAACCCCGAATTGATGACAGGCGAACTTACCTTTTCCATAAATAGTCCAACAGTGGCAGGTTGGTCAATGACTTCCCTGTATTCGGGAAACGGTATGTGGAAGAAAGCCAGCGCCGGCAATGGTTCGCCGCCATTTTGCGCGGTAAGTACGGCGCTTTGTTTTCGGTACCAGTCGATCTGGTCAAAATGAATCCATGCCCAATCAGGTTTTTCAGGATGTAACAGGCCGTCTTTTTGCCCCGAATCAAAACAATAAAGTGCTGCGCCGGTTTTCTTCGGCGATTTGGATGACCGGATTTGCAGGATATAATTGCTGTTACCGGAAATATTTTTAGGTCCGTTTTCCGTCAGGTTATAAGGTTGCTTTGCCAGCAAGTCAATGATTTGCGGTTTGGTCAGTTCAAATTCCTGGTCATGGTTGCCGAATACGACAGCCCAGGGTATTTTACCTTCCGACAGGACTCCTGAAAGGGTTGTCCATGCCGCGCGCGTGTCGGGCGTCATGATAATATCTCCTGTCAGCACGATGAGATCAGGCTGCACCATCTGAATAGCGCGTCGCATCAATTCCAGCGTACTCTCTCCTCCGCCGGAAGTGGTCTTGTAATGAGTATCCGTCATTTGCATGATCTTGAATCGACCGTTTTCTCTGAATCTCAATTCGGGACAGGATGAATGGGCAGGGGATTGTACGGAGTTGATTGCCTGTACTGCTGAAGGACTGATGCCGACAACCAATACTCCGGACGCCACTGTCTTTAAAAAATCACGTCTTTCCATTTTTACTATTGATTATATTTAATTTACAATATTTGAAACCTAAAAATACAATATAAAAGTTACTGCCCGTTAATGAGGTTCGTTACCGGACAATAGCGTGGAGAACGGTTTGCTGACTATCTGAACAGACAGATTGTTATAGGAATCTACAGCCTTAACCCGCACTGTAAGTGTTTTCCCACCCGGCAATCCGTCAAGATGACCTGTAAAAGCAATGACATGCGGATACTGCTTCAAAATGGGCAGGAATATGTCCGAACCCCAGTTTCCTTCGGTCGATCCGTAACAGGTATTCAACGGAAGTAGATGGAAAAAGACAAAGAATACACGGCAATTCCTTCCGGAACAATCGTTTTGTCGTCAAAAACAGATTTTAATTGATCGTATTCTTCCTCCTTTCCGTTATTGGTAAGGTCACCTACTATAAATAAAGCGTCTAACCGCTCTTTGCCTAAAATATTTTTCAGCGCCTGGGGTACTTTCACCGTAGGTCCTTTCTCTGCTTTGCTGCCGAAGTGAATATCCGAAATAACGGCAAATCGGGGGGAATCGGCATTGACAAAGGTGCATAGCAAAAATGCCGTCATAAAGGAAATTACTATTTTAAAAATATCTTTCCATATTATTTTTGTTTTAACTTGATGTTGCTTACAATGAAGACCGAAGACACTTGCGGCAAAGAAAGTTCAAACTTTGTGTATGTCGTCCCCTCTTCTTCTGTTTGTTGGTATGAGGATATTTCCGATATTTTTCCTGTATATGGATTCCAACATTCGGGTTTCAGAGTGCCTCTCAGACGGATTTCCATTGTTTGTTGATTATCCGTAGAGTTAGTAAAGAAATAGATTTCTTTACCGTCTTTCTGTTTGTGGTTATAATTGATGTAACCGGTTTCGCTTGTTTGTACCTTCTCAAATCACACATCCGGGCACGCATCTGATAGCAGCAAGGCTTCGCTCAAACTTTTTGTGTCGGCTGTACGGATGAATATAGCCTGTCCGCCATACGCATTGCTTACGAGCGTATCGTTGCCCGACCCTGCACCGAATATTTCACGGATGATGGATACGACCATTTCATCCTGTTCAAACTCCGCAGATTTAGAAGGTAATAGTTCTGTAGCGATGATTTTTCCTCCTCCTTGATAATATTGCCTGATAGCTTGCAGAGTTGCTACGGAAATAACTTCGCTTCCCGGCATCAACAACGCCTTAAAATGTTGTGAGTTGGTGGCATTGTTTAACGCCAACTCCTTCCCGTTTGCAGTGACCTTTCCATTGTGCAGGTCTTCGGGATGTATAAAGGTGAAATCGCGACGCAATTCGTTGGTCAACAGATTGCTTAAAACGTGATGATTCACATGCGGCGGCGTCCAGTTGGCAAAATCTGCCGATTCAGGTCTGTTGCGATAGGCGATAGTCGATTCAGCCTGAATAGCTGTGATAGGCCACAACAAAGCGATATCCGACACCCGCGCACCTCCTTGCAACATCATGCAACAACGGGCTATATAGGTGCTGTAATGCGGTAAGCCGCCCCCTATCTGCGGATTTTGATGAGATATTAAAGGAGGGATGATTATTTTATCCGGGTCAGGATTATACCACATGCCGTGGGGCACAACAAAATTAACGCCTCGTGCCATTACATCCATAATGGTGCGGTATAATGTCAATGAATCCATTTTTGCCGGAAAAGCGCCATATACTTCTGCACCCACTAACGGTTTATCATCACGATCGGCCGCCGAACTTACCTGTTTGAAACCGTGAATACCGTGCCCATAACGGAGAATGGCGTCGGTCAAAGGTATCTGGACATGCCGGTAAAATTTCAATATATCGCCATTGGAGGCTACAGTGTTAGGACTATAGTTTTCGGGCGGATGCCCCATACTTCTGATATGGCGTGCTGCCGTCCATTCGCTCACTTTTTTTACATACCCTTCTGCCATCAATTCCGAACGGATATCATAAAAAGCGACACGTGCAGCCTGTGTTTCGGCGCCTATGTCATAAAACAGCGCAGGATAGTACAATGCGGGATTTTTTCCATATTTCTGCCTGAATATTTCTGTAATGGACGGCGTCCATGTCTCTTCCTGAAAGATAAAACCGACGTCATCAAAAAAGGTTTTGGTAATCACATTCCCGAAATATGGACCGAAGCGTTTGCCGTATTCGTCATAAGTCATGGACATCACTTTATCTACCGCTTCCGGTTGCATATAATCAACCAAGTCGCGGGCATTGAATTTGCAGTTGAAGAACATGATCCGCCAATCGCCCGTCGGAACCGTCCATATCAATTGATTGTTTTTCATGTAAGCGGCTAAATCAAGCACTTCAAGCGTTGCCGTGTTCATTGCCGACACAGCCATTAATAACTGTGTCGTATCGCTTCGGGACAGTTTGATCTGTCCGGTACCTTTTACCGAAATTTCTTCTTTGATCAGGAGTTTCCGCGTATATTCCGGATATTCTTTTTGCAGTCGTCCGCCCGCCGTTCCGCTGGGATAATCTATTTCATCATAGAGGATTACTTCTGTACCTTGTGTTTTGGATAGTTCCAAGATATCTCCGTAACGGTCGAAATATTCATCGCTCAGATAAGTCGGTTCAACGCCGGGGCATATCAATCCGCTGCCCCACTGTTTTTTTGAAGATACCGGAAGTACGGTTACTCCGCCAAATCCGGAAAGCTGTTTTGCTTCCTGCAATTGTTCTTTAATGCCTGATGTGGTCAGACGTCCGTTGATATGCCACAGCGGCATAGGTCGGTATTGATTGTCGGGATGAAGAAACGCTTCATGTAATGCCCGGTCGGAGTTGCAGGAGGCGATCAAGACCAGTAAAAACAAGATATATTGCGGTTTCATAGTTGTTGGTATTATAATAGTTTTCATTAAATTATCTATTAATTCTCCATTCTCAATTCTCTTTCGGCCATTGTTCAATATCCGGTATCACTGCCGTCTTGTTTACATGCTGCGGAATGAGTTTGACGGTTAATGCCGCACTCGTATTTGCCGGTATCTCCGTTTCAAAACCCACCAACACTGTTCCCGGATTGGGTGAATCGTAGCTGTTGGGTGAAGTGGTTGTCCATGTTTTCATGGTCACCGGCTGCCCTGCAACTTCTATTCTCAGTCTCTTACCGTCTTTTTTCAGTTCGATACTGTTTTTACCCGTTATTTTAGCTTCGGCTGGTGTCAGCATCGTCCATCGGATCACGGTTTTCTGACCGAGTGTTTTCACTTCATCCCTGACGGCAACGTATTGTTTGTCTAAAATAGCCACGCCGCGCACACAGGATGCCAGTTGACCTTCATAAACTTTAGTCAGATCAGATACGGCGTTCAGGAATCCGGGTGACGACGAGGTTGAGCGGATGTCGGCATACCCTTTTACTACTTGCAACTGATTATTTACAGTCAATGTGTTGTGCACATAATTGTTATACCGGAACACCTGCCAACGTTGTGAGTTTTACGCGCTATTCCATAAAGCTATGCCCTTGGTCTCAAGGGAATGATAATTTTCCGAGCCAAAATCGGACGCCCAACGGACTCCGCCGGCGTCCATGACAAATGTGCCGGCATCCATGTGCGCATGATTCGTTGAAGCCGTTCCGCCTTTAAAACCGACGTAAACAGCGTTGGCGTCCGTCCATGAAGTTCGCATCAGCACTACCGGCGTTTTGCCTTGACCCTTCCAAACCAAGTCTTTGGGAGGCTGAATGTCTCCGGTTTTGATGCCGCTTCCCCATATCAGGAGAGCAGGCAGAATTCTATTTTTGCCTAAACTCTCCTCGCTGTTTATATAGGTTTTTTCATTCCACAACAGCGATAAATTTTTCGTTTTCGAGGCAAACCAGAACATAGCGGGACTTAATCCTCCTCCCGAACCAGCATCCGAAAAATTAAAACAAAGCGATGTCGGGCCTGTCATGTTTTCTTGAAATTCAGCGGTTTTCAGAAATGAAGACCCCGTTAATCCGAAATCCGTTCCGAACGCTTTCTCTATGGCACTTAAGAACAATACATTGTACGTTGTCCCATAACCCCAATAACCATATCCTTCCGGATAAGAGCCATCCGGCGTATATTCGTCCATCGCAAGTGGAATGCTTGATATAGCTCTATTGATCAACATTTTGGAAAATTCAGGCATCTCGTCCCCTATCGCTAAAGCACCATACGTGATGCCGGCATTACATACCTGATTCCAGTTATGGGTAGCGGTCAGAAACCATGCATATCCTGTATTTAATGACGGATCAAAGCCTTTCGTCAGGATAGCGTTCCTGATTCTTTCGCGCGTTGTTTCCGATAAGGTGTCGTACAGCCAGTCGTAACCAATAGCCAAACCCATGGTTACTTCCGCAACATCCAGAAAATGGGCGGGATTCCAACTGCTACAATCGGCGAAAGATAGCATTTCCTTCTCTGCTTTTAGCCGATATTTGTCTTTACCGGTCATCCGGTAGGCATACGACAAAAAGAAAATACGGTGAACAGCCTGATGTGCCGGCACCATTCGCCGTCCTGTGAGCATACATTGCAATTCGGGAACCGTCAGCAAATACTCGCATTCGTCTATTACCAACCGATGGATTTTCGCCCAAACGGGGTCGGATGCGATATTTGCTTTAATCTGCTCCTCCTCTCCCTTCATGAGCAAAATACGCGGATGAGGCGGCAAATCTTTTAACTCTTTCACTTGTGCTTGTACGTTCACTAAAAACAGCAGAAACAAGGTGGTCAGAACGAGAACGGGGAACGAAACCAAAGAAATGACACGCGTTACGTAACGACATGCCACCCCTACGGGGTTCTGACGGCGGGGACAGATGACATTTTCTACAGACATTTTGTCCCTTCTACGGGACGTTTTCGATTTTTGATTTGACATTTTCAATTATTTTCAATTCATTTGACGCTGACAGGTCGAGGCAACGCTGTCAGGTCTGTTTCTTCCGACGATCCGACCGTTATGTTTCATCGGTCAGATCATTGGACGTTAACGGTCGGTAGACCGTGCGTTTTTGCCTTTAAAAAATAGTCGGACGCTGCTTTGGAATTTTGAGGATTCTTCCTCGTGATTACTTTATACAATAAACTCATAACTGATAAATTATCTATAAAAAATAAAGGTAATACAAATTAAAATACGTAGATTCAAGTTCTAACTGTGACAACTCATTGCAAAGATGCATAAAATATTTTAGAGGGTGTATTAAAGCCAAGTTTATCTCTAGGTCTTCTATTTATTTTGTTTTGTACCATTTTAATACACTCATCGGTATACAAGTGTAAGTCCGTACCTTTAATGATATACTATAATCGGTAATATATTGCGTAAAACGAAGTATCTTTGTAAGCAAAAAAGGAGTCATGCTTAAACTGAAATTTACAGAATCCGCTCGGTTGGTATTCCGGTATGAAAGATACCATCATCCCCATCCACATGTCCAGAAAAAAATGGATAGTTCAGCAGGCTTTTAAGCCGCCCTATATTTTAAAAATGATGACTGTATGGACAGACTCTAATTAGTGGAAACATCTACATATTTTCCATTGTTGATTCTTTGTATTGCTAATAATGGTATAAAGCTATGATTATTAATATATTAATAGATTATTATTTTCAGTCTTTCCAACTGCCGATCGTCAATCTACCTGAATGAAATCAGGATAGAAGTGTGGATTAAGGACCTTATCCTCAGATATGGAATCTGCCGCCGAGCCTTTTCGTCCCAATCTTTGGACATACCAATAACATTTGTTACCTTTGGCACTCGAACATACCCTGGACAGTAGAAAATCATTTCAATTTTGATTTGATTACTGTTCCGTGGATTTGTTTTGCTCTTAAAATTAATTGTGTACATGTTAATTAATTAGTATTAATAGCTCTTGATTAGTCTTAATTCGCCTACATATTTGCCTACGTAAGATTAGGGCTCACTTAGTACCAATGGGTTATAAAATGAAAAAAATAAACAAAAAAGTGTATTTTCCGTTGTTCCCAAATTAATTAACTGACTTTATATTAATGAATTAGAAAAGAATTTTTTTATACATTAAAAATATGTATCTTTTTCTTACAAATACACATTCTTTTATTAACATTTATGGCAGACAGTAAAGAAAAACTCTTTTCGGATTTTCTTTCTGTGTCCACCGAACAGTGGATGGAGAAGGTAACGGCGGATTTGAAAGGAGCCGATTATGAGAAAAAACTCGTTTGGCGTACAAACGAGGGATTTAAAGTGAAACCGTTTTATCGGGCGGAAGACTTGGAAGGATTGAAAAGTATCCATACTTTCCCCGGTGAATTTCCTTACCTGAGAGGTACGAAGCAAAATAACGCGTGGCTGGTACGGCAAGAACTGAAAGTAGAATGTCCGAAAGCAGCCAACGCCAAAGCAGTGGATATTTTATATAAAGGTGTGGACTCACTTTCGTTTCGGATAAATGCCGAAGACCTTAGTGCGGAATACATTGAAACGCTATTGAAAGACATTTATGCGGAGTCTGTGGAATTGAACTTTTCTATTTGTCAAAATCATGTGACGGAATTAGGAGAGTTGCTGACGGCATATTATCAAAAGAAGAACTATGATGCCGAGAAGCTATACGGTTCTATCAACTTCGATTACTACAACACGATGCTGACCAAAGGCAAAGACAAGGGAGACCCGAAGCAAACGGCAAAATTGTTGTTAGCGGTTACACAGTCACTTCCCCATTATCGCGTGTTGAACGTAAACGCTTTGTCGCTGAACAATGCAGGTTCGTATATCTCTCAAGAGTTGGGGTATGCGTTGGCTTGGGGGAATGAATACTTGTCCCAATTGCCGGATAACGAAACACCGGTTGCCACCGTTGCCAAGAAGATAAAGTTCAACTTCGGTATCAGTTCCAACTACTTTCTGGAAATAGCTAAGTTCCGCGCTGCTCGCCTGCTTTGGGCAAACATCGTGGCTTCTTATGATACTAAAGGCGGTAGCGACGAATACCGTGATGCTGCCAAAATGAACGTACATGCCGAAACCTCTACTTTCAACCTGACTCTTTTTGACGCTCACGTCAATTTGCTTCGCACGCAAACCGAAGCCATGAGCGCTGCCTTGGCGGGGGTTGATTCCCTAACAGTAACGCCCTTTGACAAAGCGTATCAGGCTCCCGACGAGCTTTCCGAACGTTTAGCCCGCAACCAACAGCTCTTACTCAAAGAAGAGTCGCACTTTGATAAAGTGATTGACCCCGCTGCCGGTTCCTATTACATTGAAAACCTTACCGTTTCTATTGCCAAACAGGCTTGGGACATCTTCTTAAAGGTAGAAGAAGCCGGCGGTTTCTATGCGGCAATAAAATCCGGTTCCGTTCAGAAAGACATTAACGAAAGTGGAAAAGCCCGCCGGAAAGCTGTTACCCAACGCAAAGAAATCCTCTTAGGAACAAATCAATATCCCGGTTTTGCTGAAAAGGTAGCAGGCAAGAGACCGGTGAACCTTGCAGCATGTCCTTTTTGCAATCAAGACCACGAACATGAAAAGGATGTGAAAACGTTGAACATAGACCGTATGGCTGCCGAATTTGAAGCCTTACGCCTCGAAACCGAAGCCTCCGGCAAACGTCCCAAAGCCTTTATGCTTACTATCGGAAACTTGACTATGCGTCAGGCTCGCGCTCAATTCTCCTGTAACTTCTTGGCATGTGCCGGATACGAAGTGGTTGACAATTTGGGGTTTGAAACTGTGGAAGCCGGAGTGGAAGCGGCTGTAGCGGCTAAAGCCGACATCGTAGTGCTTTGCTCAAGCGATGATGAATATGCCGAATATGCTGTGCCGGCATTCAAGGCATTGAAGGGTCGTGCTGTGTTTATCGTGGCAGGGGCGCCTGCTTGCACGGAAGAGTTGCAGGCAAATGGTGTCACTAATTTCATTAATGTTCGTTCCAATGTATTGGATACGCTCAAAGAATATAATGCTCAATTACTTAACTAATGCAAACAGCCTCTATGCGACCAAATTTTAAAGACTTAGATATATTCGCTGCCTTTCAACCTGCTGCCGGTAAGGATTGGCAACAGGCAAACAACAACCTCACAACAGCCAATTGGGAAACTCCCGAACACATTGACGTAAAGCCTGTTTACACCCAAGAAGACCTCGAAGGAATGGAACATTTGGAATATGCTGCCGGCGTTCCCCCTTATCTTCGCGGTCCGTACTCGGTCATGTACACCCTTCGTCCCTGGACAGTCCGCCAATATGCCGGATTTTCTACTGCCGAAGAGTCTAACGCATTCTATCGCCGCAACTTAGCTTCCGGACAAAAAGGACTTTCCGTAGCATTCGACCTTGCCACGCATCGCGGCTATGACCCCGACCATGAACGGGTAGTGGGCGACGTAGGAAAGGCGGGGGTATCCATCTGTTCGCTCGAAAACATGAAAACGTTGTTTGACGGTATTCCCTTGAATAAGATGTCCGTTTCTATGACCATGAACGGAGCCGTGCTTCCTATAATGGCGTTCTACATCAACGCCGGATTGGAACAAGGCGCTCAGTTGGAAGAGCTTTCGGGGACTATTCAGAACGATATTTTGAAGGAGTTCATGGTGCGCAATACATACATTTATCCGCCTTCCTTCTCCATGAAGATCATCTCCGACATCTTTGAATATACCTCCCGGAAGATGCCCAAGTTCAATTCCATCTCCATCTCCGGTTACCACATGCAGGAAGCAGGAGCAACGGCGGATATTGAGTTGGCTTATACGTTGGCGGACGGTTTGGAATATCTTCGTGCCGGTGTGGCAGCGGGTATTGACATTGATGCGTTTGCTCCGCGTTTGTCGTTCTTTTGGGCTATCGGTACGAACCACTTTATGGAAATAGCCAAGATGCGTGCCGCACGTTTGCTGTGGGCTAAGATTGTGAAACAATTTAATCCGAAGAACCCCAAATCATTGGCATTGCGTACCCACTGCCAGACTTCCGGATGGTCGCTCACCGAACAAGACCCGTTCAATAACGTGGGACGTACTTGTATCGAAGCAATGGCGGCAGCGTTGGGACATACCCAATCCCTGCATACCAATGCGTTAGATGAAGCTATCGCCCTTCCGACGGATTTCTCCGCTCGTATTGCCCGTAACACTCAAATATATATTCAGGAAGAAACTTACATCTGCAAGAACGTTGACCCTTGGGGTGGTTCTTATTATGTAGAGGCTTTGACCGACGAGATCACCCAAAAGGCTTGGGAACACATACAGGAAATAGAAAGGCTGGGCGGTATGGCTAAGGCTATCGAAACGGGTATTCCGAAGATGCGCATTGAAGAAGCTGCCGCACGTACTCAGGCACGTATTGATTCCGGTTCTCAAACCATCGTAGGTGTAAATAAATACCGTTTGGAAAAAGAAGCTCCCATTGATATTCTGGAGATCGACAATACTGCCGTTCGCAACGAACAAATCCAACGTTTGAAAGAACTCAAGGAAGGTCGCGATGAAGCCAAAGTGAAAGCCGCTTTGGAAGCCATTACCAAATGTGTGGAAACCAAGGAAGGCAATTTATTGGAATTAGCGGTAGAAGCCGCTCACGTTCGCGCTACATTGGGAGAAATCTCTTATGCTTGCGAACAAGTTGTAGGACGTTATAAAGCAATCATTAGAACCATATCAGGCGTGTATTCAGCAGAAAGTAAAAACGACTCGGACTTCAAACGCGCTTGCGAACTTGCCGCAAAGTTTGCCGCAAAGGAAGGTCGTCAACCTCGTATCATGGTTGCCAAAATGGGACAAGACGGTCATGACCGTGGAGCCAAAGTAGTAGCAACAGGTTATGCCGATTGCGGCTTCGATGTGGACATGGGTCCCTTATTCCAGACTCCCGCCGAAGCAGCTCGTGAAGCCATAGAAAATGATGTGCATGTAGTAGGTGTATCTTCGTTGGCTGCCGGACATAAAACATTGATTCCCCAAATTATTGACGAATTGAAAAGATTGGGACGCGAAGATATTCTTGTGATTGCCGGTGGTGTGATTCCGGCACAAGACTATGATTTCTTATACAAAGCAGGTGTAGCCGCTATTTTCGGTCCGGGTTCTCCGGTGGCAAAAGCGGCTTGCCAGATATTGGAAATATTAATGGAATTGAAAGTGGAAAGTTGAAAATTGAAAGTAAGGTGTAGGGTAGGGTAGTAGGGGCAAGGCATGCCTTGCCCCTACATCGACATCGCTCTCAATTTTCCACTAAGGTAATATCGTCCATGCAGAAGTAAGTTGGAGTGTTTATATAAACATCATCACCATATTCAGATATGTCGGTAGAAGACATTTCGAACTCAATGTATTCGGCAGAAGCAATGGGGGTGAAATCTACCCATGTCCAAGTATCAACAATCCCGCTTTTGCCATTGCGGAAGTCCGCCAAATAGAAATCTACTTTACCTATGTTATTACCGGAACGATCATACCCTTTGGCGGTAAGAATAAAATAGTCATCAGTAGTAAACTTTTTAGCCAAAGGTTCAGGATTTCCGTCATTTCCATCTTTTATGACTAAATAAGCGTATGTGGAGTTTGTTACCCATGCTCCGGTAAACTTGTATGTATCGGATTTAAGATTAGTAATCCGAGCAGGGGTGAAGCTACTTGCATTGGATGTAAGATAAATACTTCCCGACTTTCCTTTGCCTGTGATAGCACTAAGATTTGAATATCCGGGTATAGTGACATCCGTATAATTCGTATAGGTCAATCCACCGCCAAAACCGCCATATTCTCCTTCGCTATAATAATGATCAAATTGGAGAATGTTTAGAGATTCTTTAAAGTTTGCTTTGAGGTAATAATCTTCATCGTCCGCTTTTACTCCGTTTGAGGTGGTAAACTCTTGGTTTGCACCGTTAAGCAATCCTTCAAAGGTGATTACAATGGTTTCTTTTTCGTCATCTTTTTGACATCCGCAAAAGATGAATACCGCTAATACCCATAATAAATGTAACTTTTTCATTTTTTTAGTTATTCAAATTAGTAATATAATCAATAATGCAAATCTTCTACTGCCGATATTTCCGTTGACGTTTCCCCTGCCCATCCGCAAACTTGATTAATGGCACAATATATCTTCACAAAGTTGATGCCGTCCAACATCGCAGGATTACCCGCTTCATCAACCGCCCAATCTATCTTGAATTGACTGTATTCGCTGTTGTTCGAATGATTATCGGCATATCCCCATGAGAAAGGATAACGTATCCATTGCTCTACCTCCCTATTTCCTTCGTTTATTGCGTTATTGGGTAAGAGAACGCCTCGAAAAGTTACTTTATCATCCATCCACAATGGGTAATAGGAATTTTCCTTATGGGATGAGTTGCGCGGGATATAACCTTCCCGCCCTTGATTGTCGGTCCATCGAATATTGGCAAGCAGAGGAACAGGGCGGTAGTATGTTATTTCATACGCTTTAATGACTTTGTCCGACCGGTATTCGCTTCCTGCCAGTTCGTACCATTCATCATCGGGCAGTCCGTTGTTGTTTACGTCTTTGGATACGAGTACAATACCCGGTTCGGAACTTCCTTCGTAAGCATTTCCGTAAATCTTGAAATCGTAAGCTCCCGCTATGTTCTTAACCGTATGGTCGAAACCGAGAATGATATTCCCTCCGAAGCCGCCGAGAGTGAGTAGCGAACGTTTCTTTATCTGTTCGTCGGCATACGCCAACACTTGTCCGGTGGTAAATCCTTCTTTGTAAGCAGAAGTAGCCGTATTAATAAATTGCCCCGGTGCGGGGGTATATTCCCAAACTTTTCCGGCAAAAGCGGAGGGAACGTCCGGCTCTCCGGTATTAACTTCGGACAGCGAGGTTTTATTGCTGAATACGACGGTATTGGGATTAATCCCCACATCGTTTAACCGGAATTGGAGTTCTCCTTGCGGATTGAAGCAAAGCACGTCTCCCGTTACCGTATAGTTATAAGCATCGGTAATATAGACATTGCCGTTGTAGGGATTTACATGGATGCCGTAAGGAGTAGTTATTTTAGTACCGTCTGTGATAAAGTTCTCACGCAACACCGTTTCCGTTTGTACGTCAAATACTTTTATCTGTGAAGACTTGGTGTTATAGTCGTAATTGCAGAGATATGCCACTTCATTATCAACGGCAAAGTTCATTACCCTGTCGGTATAGGAGTCTGCCATGTTATCCGTGCGGCTGTCTATACGTATCAACGATTGATTATTGCCCGTCGGATTACCACGCACGGCTACGTACACATCTCCATACGCATCGGCACAAATCTTTCCGGGATTGTCGCCCACCGTTATTCTCTTTATTTCGGTGAAAGAGGGAATATCAACGACCGATACCGTGTTATCGTAATTCGGACTATCCAATCCGCCGGAGTTTGATACATACAGCTTATTGTTTTGCACGCATATTCCGTCCGGATTTCGTCCCACTTTGATTTGTGCTTCAATTTGGTAGGAAGCAGTATCCATACGAGCCACCGTTCCGTCGAACGAACAAATGTATGCTTTGTTTTTATCAAAAGCGATGTGACGAGGCTGCCGGGAGCTTCCGTTTTCGGCGGTAAAAGGGATACGATGCAGGGAACGTCCTGTCTTTAAATCTACTATTTCCAATTGATTAGACACATTGACCACAATATAGAGTTTGGAACCGTATATTGCCATATCGTTTGCCGTATCTCCCAACCCTCTGCGATTGATTTGACGGAAATAACCGGTAACGATTGACTTACTGCCAAAGACGTAGTGCGCCAATGAACTGTTATTGAGGTTGAAAAGCCCTTCACATAGTATATAGAGTTCTGCCGTTCCCGATTCCAAAAGATAATTCTCTTTGCCGGGTGTTTCGTTGATATCTTCCATGTCGTCGCAAGCATGAAACAGTATGCCAAGCAGGAACAGGAGGTTGATATATTTTATTTTCATATTGCCTGTGTATTAATAAACTGTTTTTATGCCAATGCGCACCGAACGTCCCGGCATGGGGAAGTAGCGCACTATTTCGTAATTATCGTTGAAAAAGTTAAGTATCTCCACCGTAAAAGACGTTTTCATCTTTCCAAACATGAATTCCTTGTTTGCCGACAGAGTATGGTCGGCGTATCCGTTGATGCGGTTTTCGGTAGCGTTCTGTCCCAATACATACCTCTTTCCGGAAAAAAGGAACGTATAAAAAAGGTTAATATACGGAGTAATAATGCCTGCCTGCCCTGAACCGGATGTGCGGGGAGTGTAGGCTATCTGATGTTTATACGTTTTCCCGTAGGGGTCGGTTACGTCCAATGCACGTTGGTAGGTATAGTTGCCTGACAAATCTATTCCTACTTTTCGCCAAGGTTGTAAACGGAGGCGTACGGATGTGTCAATCCCTTTAATATCCACTTCTCCCAGATTGACTATACTCCATATAAACAGGTTTTTAGTGGGAATGGCAATGATTTTATCCGATACGGCATTATAATAAGCATCGGCAGTAATTGATAAATAAGGGATACGGTTGTTTATTTCTTTTTCGTAGGTAATTCCCACGTTGTATTGCGTAGTGTTTTCGGGTAGAAGATTCCTGTTTCCTATTTCGGAATAGTACAATTCATTGAAGTTGGGCAGGCGGAAGATGTTTTTGTAGAAAGCGCGGAGATGCCATTCTTCTCCGGCGAAAGGTTTCAAAGAGATTCCGGCATAAGGGCTTAGTTGCTTGTGGTTTCCGGCACCGGCTCCCAAACGGGTTTCTTCGTTGACGACGGTGTTTAACAGAGAAGCCGTTGCAGTGATCCATTCGTTGGCGTACTTTCCCGACATTGCTGTGAGCCAGGAATATCGCGTCGGGCGGGCGAAGTTATTCAGATTGGCGTTCATGGTATTGATACTCCCGTCGGAGGAGAGCGAAAAAGAAAGATAGTGTCCTACTCTATACAAAAGAGAAGCCGATAGATAGTATTCCTGTTGGTGATACCTGTTTTCCGTTTCTCCTCCCATTCCCTTGTAATCGGGGTCGAGATAACGTTGATCGTTCCAACTTCCTTTGGCAGACGTTTGGAATACCCATCTACGGCTTAATTCTTTTTTATAATAGCTTTGCAGGAAGGCGTTTTTATCCCACAGATGTTGAGAAGCGTAATCGTAATAGAATGTTGCCGTTCCCGGTAGTCCGCGCGAGGATTGATAGTAGTAAGCTTTCAGCTTCCACTGTTCGTTACCGGAAAAGTTTCCGAAAAGTCCGACTTCTGCCCGTCCTATCTTTACTTCGGTATTCTTTCGCTTTTCGCGAGAGATGCTGTCCGTGTCATTCCCATAATGTAAGAGATAGGGATAGCGACCGTCGGTAGAGGTGAACTCGCCGGAGGTTGAAAGCGTCAAATGTTCGTTTAGTTTTCCCTCAATGGTAACGGAGGGATTTACTAATCCCCAAGAGCCGGCTTTTAATGAACTTCTTACGTGGATGTTTTGCCCTTCGATAAAGTTCGGAGCAGTCGTTTGAATGTTTAGTACTCCTGCTGCCGCCAAGAAACGGGCGGATTGGAAGATGTTGTCGCTTTGCCCGTTGTTGAGTGAGAGTTGGTCAATGTTTTCCAGAGAAAAACGTCCGATGTCGATTTGTCCCGTTTGTATGTCGCTAAGCGTGATGCCGTCGTATCCCACAGCTGTATGTCCGGCTCCGAGACTTCGCAAGGATACGGTTTTCAATCCGCCGATTCCCCCGTAATCCTTTACCGTTACTCCCGCAAAATGTTTCACCGCATCGGAAAGCTGAAAAGCGTTGAGTTTGTTTAATTGTTCTTTAGAAAATAGTTGTACGGGAGCGGTAGCCTTTACTGTGCGGGTCTGATAGCGTTCGGATACGACTACTTCCAAGAGAGGATATACTCGCATCGTATCCGGTGTCTGATTTTGCGCACCGGCAAAAACCGGAAACAGCATGCAAGCGGATAGTATCCGACCAATAGTTGTATGTACAAGCGTGCGAAATTTATTCATAGTTGTCTTTGCCCCTTCCTCGAAAGCAATGATAGTGATACATACACACGGCAGGTCTTCTGACTTGTTTCCGTCGGTAAACGCCTTCCCGAATACAAGATTCAGTGGCAAAAGGTGTTTGTTTACGACGTTTATGAAACTTACAGCAGCGGGACTGTCCGGGATTTGCACCCGATTCCCTTTTTAATCGCTTCCCTGTAAAGGGGAATAGCGAACCAATATGGGGGCAAATATAAAGAAGATTTGAAACATTGCAAAAATAATCACATAGTTACTACGAAATTCTTTTGTCATTTTTTCTTTATTTTGCATTTTGGAAAATGAAGTGCATATCTTTACATCATCTAATTTTAGGCTTTTAAAAAAGAATACATGTTTCACAAACTAATAACGAATAAGCGAAATCAATGGCTAAAATCGGATAGTTGCACTATCTGCGAAATGATTGCATATATTGAACGGCAGGCACAAATGCGAGACGCTCAAATCGAAGCTATCAAAACGTATTTATTCCTAAAAATTGCCTGCAACAATCAACCCTTGTGGAAATTGTTTGCTGACGGTACATTCAATACCCTAACTATCGACGAATTAGAGCTTACAACCACTGCCCGGAACGTACTCCGGCACAATAAAGCAGCAATGGCATTCATGGAGTATTCACGTCTGACCGATAAAACCGGTAAACAATTAGCTCCCGAATTGGAAAGATTCATCAAAACAAATACCGCAGACATTGATTACGAACAAGCGTTCAAAAACATATTTTACAATACAACGTATCCTGACTATCTGTACAGTTTGCCTATGGGTGCAGGCAAAACCTTCCTAATGGCTGCGTTTATTTATTTGGATTTATACTTCGCTCAAAATGAACCTGAAAACAAGGCATTTGCACACAATTTTATTATTTTCGCTCCCTCCGGTTTGAAATCTTCCGTAGTTCCGAGTTTGAAAACCATTCAGCGTTTTGATCCTTCGTGGATCATACCCGAACCCGCCGCAAGCAATCTGAAACGATGGGTGAAATTTGAAGTCCTTGATGAACAAAAATCACAGAAGAAAAGTAATAAAACAAAGAACCCCAACACGCAAAAGATAAACAGGCATCAGCCATTGGATGATTTGATGGGGCTTGTTGCCGTTACGAATGCCGAGAAAGTTATTTTGGAAAGAGTCCAAGCCAATGACAGCTTTTTCGGTCATGATTATATGGATACGGAAGATGAAAAAGACAGGCAAGCCAACGAACTGCGAAATATAATCGGCAAGATTCCGAATTTAGCTGTTTATATTGACGAAGTGCATCACGCAATGGACGAAGACATCAAATTGCGTAAAGTCGTTACGCAGTGGATGGAAAAGGACACATTCAATTCGGTAGTAGGTTTCTCCGGTACTCCTTATCTTGAAAAGCCGGAAGGCATATCCATTGATAATAGATTTACGATAAAAAACATTGAGCTTTCCAACGTGGTTTATTATTATCCGTTGATTGACGGGATAACTAATTTCCTTAAAACACCGGTTGTGAAAATCTCGTCCAATCCGGACAGCCTATCCATAGTGGATAGCGGAGTAAAAGATTTTTTAGACACATACAAAAACAAAAGGTATGCCAATGGAACGATAGCCAAGTTGGGCATCTATTGCGGTAAAATAGAAAACTTGGAGGAGGTGATCTATCCCAGAGTTATGCAATTAGTTAATCAATACGGATTAAACGCTTCCGATGCCGTTTTGAAGTACCATAGAGGGAACGAAAAGTTCAAAATCACACAGAAAGCGGAAACGGAATTTGCTTCTCTCGACTCGCCGTTGTCGAAAATACAAATTGTTTTGCTGGTGCAAATAGGTAAAGAAGGATGGGATTGCCAAAGTCTCACAGGCGTTATTCTCTCCCAAAAAGGTGATTGCCCCACTAATATGGTACTGCAAACCGGATGCCGTTGTTTGCGCCAGGTGGATAAAGGCAAGAAAGAAACCGCACTCATTTGGCTGAATGATTTCAATGCGGAAAAATTAAACGCACAATTGTTACAACAACAAAACATTACATTAAAGGAATTTGAGAAAGCTGCCAATAGCCAAATCGTGACGGAACTGCATCGCTATTCCCGAATGGATTATCTAAAATTACCGCCTATTGATTTCTATCAATTAACGGTGAGATATGACACATTGATTGTTGAAGAGGCGGTTGATATAAAGAAAAACATTGCCGAAGCAATCACCTACGAATGTAAACAAGATCACATTATAGAAGAAAAAACTATCGAAGGTAAAACTATCAGTAAATCAAAAGAGAAAGAACAGGGAGGGGAAGAAACAACCTTCAATCAATGGCTGTATGGAATAGCCAAAGAAAGTTTTAATTTTCTATCCGTATCCGTGTTTAAGCCCCATTTGCCTGTTCTTCAAAAGATATTTGGTGAAATATCGTATTCTACCGGCGATGTGCATTTGTTGAAATCAACCTGCAACCAATCACTGGTACGCGCCAATATCCGCAAAGCTTTTTATGAAAGACGCACCATACATACAATAGAAGAAATTATCCCCGAACAAGCAGCCTTACTCCGCATTGACGGTTTTAGCACGACAGTTTCGACCGATGCACCCGATAAATATTATCCGAAACAGAATACGGTAGCGAAGATACTGAAAGCCGATAAAGGTGAAATCGGCGGTAGTATGGACGAACAAACATTGAAAGCCATTAACGCTTTGGAATCTATCGATCAGCACGATATGGCGGATCAGCTACGGGAGCAACATAACGATATACCCGAACGTCGTGTTACTTACCATTATCTTCCGTACAGGTTCGACAGTAGTTTTGAAAACCAATTCTTGCGGGAGGTACTGAGTTTGGAGGTATTCAAACAAAAAGGGTTGGAAATTTATTTCAATGGAGACAGAGGACTAACAGATTTTAAAGTTGCCTGTTACAGGCAAAAGCAGAAGTCATGGAGATACATAGGGCAATACACGCCCGATTTTCTACTGATAAAACGCAAATCCGGCGGTGAGATTCATCAAATCATCATTATAGAGACAAAAGGAGAAGGCTTTTCCGAATCTTTCAAAGATAAAAGAGCATTTATGGAATCGGAGTTTCTTCGCCAAAATAATGCTCAGTATGGGTATGAGAGATTCTCGTACCTTTATTTGGAAGACAATCTTACGCCGAAAAACAGAATCCTAAAAACAATAGATGCAATCAACCGTTTCTTTAAAAATTAATGCAGTATGGCAATAAAATATATCCCCTACTATCCCGACACGATAGAAGGACAAGCCATTTTAGATAATTTCGTGCGTACACGCCGGATACTAAAATATCGTGATAACGACAAAGTGATCGAACGCATCACGCGAGGAATGCCACTCTATGAAATGGAAAAACAAGAAACCGTAGGCGAAAACAAAGAAGGTAATCTCGTTATTCGGGGCGAATGCCTGTCGGCTTGTGCCTATTTAAAGGAACAAGGCAAAACAGTAGATTTGGTTTATATTGACCCACCCTTTGCCAGCGGAGCGGATTATGCCAAGAAAATCTACATTCGTCGCAATCCGAAAGTGGCCGAGGCAATAGCCAAAGCGGAGGAAGAACTGCAAGATGACGACTTAAAATCTTTTGAAGAAAAGATGTACGGCGATGTGTGGGATAAGGAAAAGTACCTCAATTGGATGTATGAAAATCTAACGGCAATTAAAAGCGTGATGAGTGAAACAGCTTCTATCTATGTGCATCTGGATTGGCATATCGGACACTATGTAAAGATAGTAATGGATGAGATTTTCGGGGAAGATAATTTTATAAACGAAATTATTTGGAGTTATAGAAGATGGTCTGCTCCAAGTAATAACTTTCAATCAATGCACGATAACATTTATTTATATAAAAAAACTGAATCCAAGATATTTAATTCAATATATGTAAAACCAGCAAATGAAGAGAAAGATGTTAAGGAGAATTATCAAAAAGATGATGATGGTAAATTATTTAGATGGCAAAGTTTACATGGTAAAAAATATAAAATATATCGTGATGAGAAGGGAGTTCTATCTGGTGACGTATGGAACATTTCTTTTGTTCATCCATCTGGTACTGAAAGAGTCGATTACTCAACCCAAAAACCCGAAGCCCTTATAGAACGAACTATCAAAGCAAGTTCCAATGAAGGAATGATAGTTGCCGATTTCTTTGGGGGCAGTGGTGTTACGGCAGCTGTGGCAGCAAAGCTTGGCAGGAGATTTATCCATTGTGATGTCGGAATAAACAGCATACAAACCACGCGCGACCGGCTGATAGCCAACAAAGCAGAGTTTGAACTGGTGGAGATTAAAGACGGCGTGTCGCTTTACCGCAATCCGGTACAAACAATGGATAAACTGAAAAGCCTGATTGCCGGCTTACGCAACGAAAATGTGTTGGATAAATTTTGGGAAGGCAGTATCTATACCACTAAAGAAGGCATGATACCTGTATATATCCCCAACCTAATGGACAGTACGACCAAGTTGCTTGATACGGTACTAATGAACCGCCTTCTGCGCGAAGCGCTCCCCGACCTCCCTGATGGGGTAAAAAAGGTCATCGTTTACTATATAGACATCATTGATAAAAAAGAGATTGAAGATTTTATTGCCGAAAACAACGATACGCTTATAGACATTGAACTGCGAGATTTAAAAGAGGTTTTAGACAACGTAGTTGTAGATGACTATGCCGAATATTCAATTACTGAAACCCAAGAGAACTGTTTTGATGGTTGGAAAGTAGAGATAAACAAGTTCCTAAGCGACCGCGTACAGAGCAAGATAGATGCTTGCAATCAAAAAGGAACTGTTAATGCGTTGCAGAATAACGATGAAAGGAAAGTTGCTCCGATAACTATTAGTGAATGCGGTTTGGAGATGATAGAGTTTCTTTCGCTTGATTGCATTTCTGCAGAAGGTATCTGGCACAGTGGCAGCGAAATAAAGATAGACAAATTAGGTTACGTCATCAAAAACGGCATAAAAACGAAAGAATTTTGGGACGGTTGTATTTACAGTGATAATAAACCTTTACGGTTGAAAATCCGTAATATTTGCGGAGATGAAAGTTTGTACATTTTGTAAATGTAATTACCCTGTTTTCCTCGCTCCCATGGAAGATGTTACCGACCCTGTCTTTCGCTTGATGTGCAAAAGGTTTGGAGCTGATATGGTATATACCGAATTTATTTCGAGCGATGCCCTTGTCCGTGCCGTAAATAAAACTAAACGGAAACTAACTATCAGCGATGGAGAACGCCCCGTAGCCATACAGATATACGGCAAAGAGACAGAGACGATGAGGGAAGCTGCCCGGATAGTAGAGGAAGCTCGCCCGGATGTGATTGATATAAACTTCGGTTGTCCTGTGAAGAAAGTGGCAGGGAAGGGTGCGGGAGCGGGAATGTTGCAGAATATCCCCAAGATGTTGGAGATAACCCGTTCGGTAGTTGATGCCGTTGATTTGCCGGTTACCGTTAAAACCCGTTTGGGGTGGGATGCCGAACATAAAATTATCGTTGAACTTGCCGAGCAATTGCAAGACTGCGGAATTGCCGCCCTTACCATTCACGGTCGTACGCGCGCTCAACTATACACGGGAGAAGCCGACTGGACGTTAATCGGCGAAGTAAAAAACAATCCCCGTATGCACATCCCCATTATTGGAAACGGGGATATCACCACTCCCCAACGTGCCAAAGAATGTTTTGACCGTTACGGCGTGGATGCCATTATGATTGGTCGCGGCAGCATCGGTCGCCCGTGGATATTTAAAGAAGTGAAACATTATTTGGAGACAGGCGAGGAACTTCCTCCGCTTCCTTTCGGAGAAAAGATGCAAATACTTCGCGAAGAGGTCTTGAGCAGTGTTGCCCAGTTGGACGAACGGCGCGGGATTATCCATATCCGCCGTCATCTGGCTTCCACTCCGCTATTTAAAGGGATTCCGAACTTTCGTGATACGCGCATTGCCATGTTGCGGACGGAGTCTGTGGAAGAGTTGCTTCAAATATTTGGAGAAGTGGAAGACAAGTATGGACACCTTGAAATCTCCTCTCCTACTTCATAAGTAGCTTTCCCATGCGATGAATGAGTTCGTTTCCAAGAGCCGTCTTTTCTTCAATATGTTTTAAGACTGTGGTTACAAACGGATTGTTTTCAAAGTCACCCCGAACCTGTTCAAAGTCTTGTTTCATATCGTCGTGCGAGCCGTCAACCCCAAATCCGGTCATGGAGGAAAGGGAAAATTCTTTTCGTGCATCTTCATATACCATACGATCAAGACCAACAACGGCTTCTTTCCAAGTCTCTACCATCGTCGTGATTTCTTTAGCAGTGATGGCTTCGGGGTCTATTCCGTAAAATTCTTTTATTTTATGGTATGCCCAAGTCCATTCATAGATATAGTAATTCTTGTGCATTTCTTCAAAAGCATCGTTGATACACCTCAGTCGATTGATTTTTCCGCTTTCTATTTCACACAGTAGTTTGTCTATTTCACTCTTTGGGGCTATTAATCCGGAAATATCTACCCATTCTCCCGTACCTGTTTCCGTATCGGGTTTGAGACGTTCACGGATTTCTTCATTGCTTTGGAAGTCAATGTTTTCCAAACGTTTGATGATGGAATTGCCCAAGAACTTGTGAATAGCCGTTTCGTATAATTTAATTCCCCGATTGAGCGAGGAATTATTTATTTTGGCACTCTGGTAAGAATATATTTCGGATGTTTCGCCTGATGCTCTTCTTAACTCTTTCAAAATAGAACGCCCTTTAAACATCTTCTGGATAGTATATGGACTCAACAGATTGTAATTGATATAATCTTGTTTGTTAGGGTCTTTCCGATTGTCGCGTTTCGGCCATTTTTGTGCATCGCGAATGGTTCCTACAC
>SNRY01000176.1_pt1 | contig 23669 bp, 21 predicted proteins | sample 4693421 | NCBI WGS metagenome assembly SNRY01 (sample SAMN11003215, study PRJNA524138) | termite gut metagenome | isolation source: Bacteroidetes bacterial symbionts from single cell of protist host amplifed... | host: Streblomastix strix ... | reverse complement strand
AGAATTTTGGAAAATACGATGAAAAAGGCAGTGTCTTATCCACATTCAAACCTGAAGACAAAGAATCTTTTATAATGTAAACTATGGAAAGAAAATATATAAGCCACAGTTCCTTAAAGAATTTGCTGACAAAACTCAGGGAAGACGGCAAGCAGATAGTTGCTCCCGTAGCTAAAGGAGACAAAACGGATTTCAAACGAATAAATTCTGTGGATGAAATATCCATGGAACATATCCAAACCACGATGTCAGCTAAAGGTATAACCTTTCCCCGCGCGGAAAAATTATTCTCCTACACAAAGCAAGAAGATGACGATATACTTATAGAAGACCCTGACTCTATTCCTGAAACAGTAGTATTCGGCATACATCCATGCGATGCAGCAGGCTTTACCCCCCTTTCCGCCATCTTCAATTGGGATACCAAAGACGTTCTTTTCAACGAAAGAATACAGCAAACAACGTTGATAAGTATAAGTTGCACCAAATGCGACGAATATTGTTTTTGTACATCAGTAAACGGAAATCCCGGTAATACCGAAGGAAGCGATATTCTCCTTACTCCCGTTAAAGAAGAAAACGGCTATTTGGCAGAAATCATCACAGACAAAGGCAAAACCCTGATGCAAAAGTACAATACTCTTTTTGAAGCCGCTCCCAACATGGATAAAGCTAAACAGTTAGCTCAAGTGCCTGTTCGTTTCAATTTGGATGATTTACATAGGAAAATACCCAACATGTTTGACAGTAATGTTTGGAAGAAACAATCCGAACGGTGTTTGGGATGTGGAGCTTGCGCCTTTGTATGTCCCACTTGTGCTTGCTTCGATATACAGGAAAATGTTAGAGGAAAGTCCGGCGACAGACTGCGCTGTTGGGATTCTTGCGGGTTCTCACTATTCACCCTGCATACATCCGGTCATAACCCTCGTCAAACACAAAGCCAACGATGGAGACAACGCTTGTTGCATAAATTCGCCTACATGCCCGAACGTCTCTCGGTAAGAGGTTGTACCGGATGCGGACGTTGTTCGAGAGCTTGTCCGGTGGATATGAATATATCGGAACATCTAACGGAACTGTCAAAAATGTAAAACTACAATTAGAATGAGTATTAAGGATATGCATCAATCAACTATATTTCTACCCTATTTGGTAACCATTGAGAAGATTACCCCGGAGGCTCCGGGAGTAAAAACCTTCCGCTTGAAATTCAAAAACGAAGAAGTCGCAGAGTCTTTCGAGTTCAAAGCCGGACAGTTCGGTGAATACTCCGCATTCGGGGAAGGTGAATGCACTTTTTGTATCGCCTCTTCCCCCACGCGCAAAGGATACATCGAATGTACCTTTCGTGAAGCCGGAAAGGTAACTTCAGCTCTTGCAAAGTTAGAAGAAGGACAAACAATAGGATTCAGAGGTCCCTATGGAAACACGTTTCCCCTTGACCAATGGAAAGGTAAGAATCTGTTGTTTATAGCCGGAGGTATTGCCCTTCCTCCCATGCGTTGCGTGATATGGAATGCATTGGATACCCGTGAAAATTTCAAAGACATCAGTATCCTGTATGGCGCAAAGACGGTAAGCGATCTTGTTTATAAATACGAACTCAGAGAATGGGAAGAAAGACCGGATGTTAAATTAGTTACAACTGTCGATCCGGGCGGTGAAACTCCCGATTGGAAAGGTGAAGTAGGATTTGTGCCTGCTGTATTGGAAAAGATAAACCCTTCACCCCAAAATACGGTTGCTATTGTTTGCGGTCCTCCCGTGATGATTAAGTTCACATTTCCTGTGTTGGATAAACTGGGGTTTGCTGCCGAAAATATCTACACCACACTTGAAAACCGGATGAAATGCGGTATCGGTAAATGTGGCAGGTGCAATGTAGGCAGTAAATATGTTTGTAAAGACGGACCCGTATTCTCCAGAATAGAACTCGAAACTTTACCTCCTGAATATTAAAAAAGACGGCATTGGTTGAACCCGAAGCGGTGTTCGGGCAAATCAAACTCAACCAACAATACAAACGTTTCAGACATCGAAGTCTGGACAAAATCAATAGGGCTTTGGAGTACCGGTCCCTCCTGCAATAGCTTATTTATACCAATCCGAGTACATTAGATAGTTCTGTGCTATTTTTTGATTCAGTTCTTTTGCCTGTTCCGGATCAACTTTCTTAATAAATTTGGCAGGAACTCCCCCCCAAATACTTCCCGCTTCAATAACCGTATTACTAAGAATAAGAGAGCCGGCAGCGACAATAGCGCCTTCACCTATTACCGCATGGTCTAACACCGTAGCCCCCATTCCGATAAGTGCATAATCTTCTATTCTTGCCCCGTGAATAGTAACGTTATGACCGATAGAAACGTGATTCCCTATCTCAATGACCGACTTTTGATAAAGTGTGTGCAGCACACTACCGTCTTGGATGTTTACTTCGTCACCGATACGGATGGAGTTGACATCACCACGCAGTACGGTATTGAACCATATACTACAATTGTTTCCTATGATTACATCACCTATAATAGTAGCATTGTCTGCTAAAAAACAATTCTCTCCAATCTTCGGATTGAAACCTCTTACCGATTTGATTAACGACATCTAACTTCGTACTATAACTCGTTCATTCCGAACTAATCACGACTTTAAATCTATTATTTCTTCCGCACAATTTGTTAATTTCTCTGCACCGGTGGAAGTTACTATCCACGAGTTTTCAATTCCCACAGGTCCGATACCGGGAAGAACAATTTTCGGCTCAAGGGCAAATACCATACCGGTTTCTAATTCTTGTTTTATGTTTGGAGCAATTACAGGGTTTTCGTTTATTTCCAAACCAATGCCGTGACCGATAAATTTCGCCTTTTGGTCGGTTCCCATAAAATAATCGGCAAAACCTGCTTCGGTAACCAATTCGATAGCCGTATTATACAATGTTTCGCAAGACACGCCCGGCTTGACCATGGATATGAGTTTTTCCTGAACGTCCAAACATAGTTGATGGGCGGCATAAGCTTTCTCGTCTAATTTTCCAATCGAATAGACACGGCTCATGTCACTTATATAGCCGTTGAAGTTACCGCCCATATCCACCATTACACTTTGACCTTCTTTGAGCAAGCTTCCGTTTGCCCCAATAGGCAAAGCAGGGTCAAGCCCTACACCTCCCAAGGCAAAATCGTATGGAGAGGGAGCCGAGGCGTTGTCGCCCGTCAATACACTTCCCATAAATATTTCCATATTTTGCCCGAATGTACGGAATAGCCCCAAGCAACCTTCCAAACGCATCAAGCGTTCTATTTCAATGGAAAATTCCTTGTCGGTCATTCCCTCGCGATAAACGGATTGGATCTGTTCGTACGCTTTGGCATGGGCAATTCCCGCACGGTGGAAACTTTCTATTTCTATATCGGTTTTGGTACTCCGCGCTTTGCGTATCAAGGGCGTACCGTTTACGACGGTTGTTTCGGGGAAAATAGCTGCCAAACGGTTGTAAGCGCTAAAAGAAAGCTCATCTCCTTCCAACATAAGCACTTCGGGAAGGGGCAATGCTTCTTCTTTCAAAATATCCGGTATCCGTTCCGGTTTATGGATAGAATGAACAAATTCGCCCGTAATGTTGTTGGGACGTTTTACGAACACCCTTGCCGGAAAATTCAGAGGCATGTAAAGGTAGCCGCTTATAATTTGACCACAGGTATAAAGCAAATTTACATTACAAGTGATGAGTGCAGCATCAATGTGCTGTTGAGCCATAAAAACTCTTATCTTATCGCGACGCTTTTTGAGTTCCGGTAGTACCATGATTTTCTAAATATTAGTATTTTAATTTATACAAAAGTAGGTGATTTTAATAGAAAACAGAACTTTATATAAAATTAGAAAAGACTAATAAGGTTAAAAGGAGTTAAGGAAACTTCAATCGCAAATTGTTTGTTTCATATCGGTCTTGCTGTTTACTCTTTTAATGCTTGTTCCAAATCGGCAATCAAATCATCGGCATCTTCCAATCCGATAGATAAGCGGAATATTCCTTCCCCTGCAAAATTATTCCATGAATGTAACTGTTCGGGAGTGGAGAATTTGAACGACGTTTGCATCCGCATAAACATACTACAAAGATAATACTTTTGTGGGCTGGGACACCCAAAATGGTGTCTTGAAATTTGCAATACGCTTTATGTGTGCGTGTTGCGAATTTGTTAAAATAAAAATGTCAAAGTCAGGAGCGGAAACGCTAACAAAAAAGATTAGGCGCAAATCATGCACCCAATCTTTTCTTCATCAATTCGGATCGTCTTTTTTAGATAGCAATTGACGTATTGCTACCAACCGTTGCCGTACATTGTGTTCCTGCTGGAATTTCAGCACTTCCCCCTTTAATAAGGAAGCCAAACAAACAGACAAGAAACAATACCACGGAAATAACAACTCTGCTGTCGCCTTCATCAAATAATGAAGAGGATGATAAAAAGATGTTCGTTCCATCCACAGCTGTAACACTTCTTACGGCAATTTCCAATTCTCCAGCACCACCAAACATACTGTTCTTTTTAACTCTGGAAACTTGCCCTTTTGCCAAACTGCCCGCAGGAACAACTATTTTTCCATCGGCTTTCACATCAGATAAAACCCTAAAGTCAATAATTGATCCAGAGGAAACGTTTTTGCTCGTAATAGTCGAGACTAACTCCAAAGGAATCGAGGTTCCCGCTTTAAGGATCACTTCTCCTGCGGGGTTGGCTGCACTTGCGGTTGACCCGAAGAACATTACATATGCCAAAAGCATTGCTACTGGCTTAAAACACACTGAATCTCTAAATTTTTTCATAATAAAATAACTTTTTAACTTTTAATAATTAATATATTGATTTGTTATATTGAGTTTATTAACTCCTTGATTTATAATGCGCTGATTGTATCTGTCTGCGCTTTGACCAGCACCAAAGATATTACCTATGTAAAAAGAAACTGAAAATACGCCCATAATGGCAGCGACGCCATAATTTTCTTTTTTTATACTATTGTAAGTTGCATAACCCAAAAGAGAGTTGATGAGTAAAGATGTAATTGCATTTTGATAATTTTTAGTGAAAGCATAGCCGCCGCCAGGAATGATCGATAATAATTTTGCGGTGTTTGCCGATTTCATCTTAATGTTCTGCAATCTTTCAATTATCTGTATGTTGGTGTTGAAAATGGTATCTACACTGTATAGAGATGACTGTTTAAACAAAGATTTAGCATCAACATAATCTTGATTCTGTACTTGAATGACTCCCTGTAAAACCAAACTTTTATATTTATTATTGGTTAATTGAAAAACATTGCTTTTTAGAGTACTCATAGATTGAGCATAATTCCCAGTATTATAATAGAGCTTTGCGAGTTTCAAAAGAACTTCTTCATTTGTTTTAATCTTTGATGGAAAATTTTGCTCATAGTCTAAAATGCCTTCTTCTTCCCTGTCTAAAGCATCATAACAAAGTAATTTCTTGACATAATAGTTTGTATCGTTTGTTTGAAAATAGATTACTCTTTCGATTTCCAACAATGCTAAATCATATTTATTTTGATTAATTAAATGATTGACAAACATTTGCGCACTATCTTGCAAGTGGAGATTGTCTGTATATAAATACTCTGGCGAATGATATATCAATTTGTGAGGAGGAGTTCTGTATGGTGGATAATCCAAAAGCGAAGATTTTCCGTAGGCATAAGTTTGCTCATAATATTTATCTTCATGCCCACAACGTACTAATCGATCGGCGGTTAATGACATGGCCTCCCAAAAAGGTCTTTCGTTGAAAACAATCAGTCCATAATTGGAACAGGAAGGGTACATGGGGCATGACCCTCCAAGATTTTTACTTAATACACGTTGGTATAGGTGTATATAGTCTGTTGTCACAGCACCTTCTTTTACCAATGTGTTGTCCAAAATCTTGTCTATTCCATTATTCTTTTCTTGAGAAAAAATAGGTGGAAATATCGCACAAAATACTAAACAGACGAATGTCGTTTTGAGAATTTGACCATATCTGTGATATGGATTTCGTAAATTTATCTTGTTTGCCATCTTTTAAGAGTTTGTGCTTAAACCTCTTAAACTCCAGCAAACAAAAAGCGTGAAACTGCTCGTTAATTGCTTATTTCAGAAATCGCGAATGTGCAGTCGCATGTGTAAAATAAGCATGAACAGTTCACACCTAATGGCGTGAACCTTCGCTGACTTATTCTTGTACACATTATTGAAATTTTGCACATTTCGATTCCTGCGAGAATAAGAGTTAAAGCTCTATTATTTAATTTTTTATGATTCTATTTTTTCTTATATCATAGATACAAAGGTTATTTGTTTATAATTCAGGTGCAAAGATACAAAATATTTTATTACACCAGTTATTTGATTTCGATACAAGGCAGATGGCAGATTCAAGTTCTAACTGCGACAAAAGTATCATAAAGATGCGTAAAAGATTTTAAAAGACATTTGAAAGTTAAATTTATTTCTGGGTTTTTATTTATTTTATTCTGTATTCGTGTGATATCCTCGTCTGAATAGAGGTTAAAATTAGCGCCTTTAGGTACATATTTCCTAATTAAACGATTGGATTTGATACCTTTGTTCCCTGATTAATTGTTTGTTTTTCATGTCAATACAAAAGTAAGCGATTAATCTAACAGGGGCTTTTACCCCCTGTTTTTTTACCTTTTGTCGCATGAAATTTTTTCTGCTTAGAACCTTGTTGGAAGCGCACTCCCTGCCACATTTTTGATACATTTGCCCCTAATTCCGCCAACAGGTTCTTTTTTACTCTTTTAATGCCTGTTCCAAATCGGCAATCAAATCATCGGCATCTTCCAATCCGATAGATAAGCGGAAGATTCCTTCCCCTGCAAAATTATTCCATGAATGTAACTGTTCGGGAGTGGAGAATTTGAACGACGTTTGCAATAAATCCTTGCTGTTCAGGTAAAAAATAAGCGTTCGATGATGTCCCAATGATACGGCATAGTGTATTATTTGCAGTTTTTCGGTGAATCTTCGGGCGGTTTCCTTACCGTTTTCTACCTGAAAGGTGATAATACCGGAGAAGTTTTTCATCTGTCGTTTCGCCAATTCATATTGCGGATGTGAGGGCAGCCCGGGATAAATTACCCGTTTTATTTGGGGATGCTGTTCCAGATAAGCAGCCACTTTAAGTGCATTTTCCTGATGTACTCGCATACGAATGGGAAATGTGGCTAATCCTCTCAATATCAGCCATGCATTAAACGGGCTTAATACTCCCCCCAAACGGATGGAAGTTTTTTTGCGCAACAGTGTAAGCTCTGCTTTGTTTCCTAAAACAACGCCTCCTAAAGCATCTCCGTGTCCTCCCAAATATTTCGTCAGCGAATGGATCACAAAATCTGCTCCCAACTGCAACGGCTGGGTCGCCGCAGGGGTAGCAAAAGTAGAATCCACCGCCAATTTGGCTCCGGCGTTATGTGCCATGTTTGCTACCGCTGCAATGTCCGTCAGCCGTAATAACGGATTACAAGGAGTTTCCGTATAAATTAACTTTGTGTTGTGTTTTACGGCGTTTTTCACAGCGTTCAAATCGGATGTATCTACTTTGGTTATTTCGATATCCAATTGGGGGATCATTTCGTTGGTTATTTCCGACAGAGCAGCGTATGCCACATCACTTACAATGGCATGGTCGCCGGCTTTAAGCACATGAAACAAGGTGGCAACAATGGCTCCCATTCCGCTGGCAAAAGCTACGGCAGTCTCGGCTTCTTCCAGAGCTGCCAACTTTTCTTCCAACTGATGTACCGTTGGGTTTCCCCAGCGGGTGTAAATCCACGTATCATTTTCTTCCAGCCCTTCTACGGAAAACCCCGTGTCGGCATCTACAACGAACGTAGTGGACATTACCAAATTAGGAGAGGATGCTTTCGTTACCGGATCGGGGTTTTCTCCCGCATGCACGGCTTTTGTTTGTTCTCCCCAATGTACCTTATATCTATTGCTCATGAATTAGGTCTGTTTGGATTGTTGCACAAAAGTATTCCCTTTTTAGAAAAGTAACAATACCTTATTCATGGTATTATTTTAGGACGTTTAAGCATACGGTCCATATCGCGACGGTCATCTTTCTCTTTCAAGGATTGACGTTTATCATACAGTTTCTTCCCTCTTACCAAAGCGATAACCACTTTCACCAATCCTTTTTCATTTAAAAACATGCGCACGGGGACAATCGTAAGTCCTGTTTCTTTCACAGCACGCTCCAGTTTTTTCAATTCTTTTCTGTTTAAGAGCAACTTACGGTCACTCCGAGCAGTATGATTGTTGTAAGACCCGTAAAAGTATTCGGCTATGTACATGTTTTTCACCCAAAGTTCCCTTCGTAAAAAGTAGCAAAATGTATCCGACAGACCGGCTTTCCCTATCCGAATAGATTTAATCTCCGTACCGGTTAACACAATGCCTGCCGTATAGGTGTCTATTATTTCATAGTCAAAAACGGCACGCTTATTTTTAATATTTATCGAAATCTGTTTCATCATCAATCTTGTTCTATACATTCTGAAGACACAAAGATATAAAAGTGAAAACATCAAAAGAAGAAAGTGTACGACATATTCAAACAAACACTCATTTTCAACTTTCAACTTTCTTATGCACTACGGGTTTATATACTTTTCAAAGAAACGATGTATTAATCGGGGAAGGGCGTATTGTTCCAACTCCTCCGAAGAAATCTTTTGATACTGCTGGAAAGAAGCCGTATTTTCGGGTAAAACAACTTCGTGGAAGTTGGCATAAATGATTCTGTGAGAAAGTACATGCCTTACATCCCTGCATACGGAACGAATGAGCGGTTTTTCGTCCGAAGCAAATAAATCCTGAAACTCCGGTAATAGATATAATTCTCCTTCGGCAATGGAATGAGAGGTTTCTATTAAGGGAAGTTCAAACAGGTTTTTCCAAATATCATCTGCCGTTCTTTTGTTGAGGAAAGTATAGGTAGGAGTATGTGCATATAGGTAATTAAAATACCGACCGACGGTTTTTGTCTTATGTTGCTTCACCGGAAGTAGCCTGATTTTGCCGGTGGAGAAGGCGGAACAGCTACCGGACAAAGGACAAAACATGCAGTCGGGTGAAAGAGGTGTGCATTGCGTAGCACCAAAATCCATAATTGCCTGATTGTACAGAGCCGGATGGTTGTCGTCCAACAAATCGGAAGCTAAAGCGGTAAAAAGTTTTTTGCCTTCGGTGGAATCTATCGGCGTATCAATGCCCCAATAACGGGCAAGTACACGATATACGTTTCCGTCCACTACCGCATAAGGCATATCGTAAGCAAACGAGCAGACAGCTGCCGCCGTGTACTCTCCTACCCCTTTTAATGCCAGTACTCCGGCATACGTTTTCGGAAATACCCCGTTCATGCTTTGGGCTGCCGCATGCAAGTTTCTCGCTCGTGAATAATACCCTAATCCCTGCCAGTATCTCATCACTTCGTCTTGGCTTGCGGCAGCCAATGTCCGCACATCGGGGAAACGATTCACAAAACGAAGATAATATTCATATCCCTGCACCACACGGGTTTGCTGAAGGATAATTTCTGAAATCCAAATCAAATACGGGTCTGAAATCCCGCGCCAGGGGAGTTCCCGCTTATGTTCCCTATACCAGTCAATCAGAACGTCGCTAAATTGCTTTTCATACATCATACCAGTGCAATATTGGAGCAAAAGTACTAAAAAAATTACAGGTTCCTCACACCGGGATACGGGTTGAAAATCAAATGCTTACGACATGCTAAGCGGTCCTGTCCCTATTTTGTCCGATTCATGTCCGATACCTGTCCGATCCTTCCCCGCTTCCCAAGCGGAGAGGGATGTTCGGAGAAGCCTGTGAAAACCGCTTGGAGTGGGAGGAGGACTGCCCGGCGAGTGCTCCAAAAGTCGTTGGCATCCCGTATGAACTTTCATAGCGGACAAAACGATGTTGAACGCTCATTCCCGCCAACGCGGATTGTTTTAATATTCTTGAGAAAACGCTTGTAATTAATACGAATATTCGTATCTTTGCTTGTAGCTGTTCAAAACATTTGCAGAAGAAATACGTCAATTACATTTTGTTTAACAATGTTACAATCTATTGTCTGTGAAATATCCATCTAAAAAATAGTACCGTGGACAACGATATCGTGCTAACTCCCATGATGAAACAGTTTTTGGACTTGAAAGCTCAACATCCCGATGCTGTGATCTTATTTCGTTGCGGAGATTTTTACGAAACTTATTCTACCGATGCGGTTATCTCTTCCCAGATATTGGGGATAACCTTAACCAAACGCGCCAACGGCAAGGAAAAAACAGTTGAAATGGCAGGTTTTCCGTATCATGCCCTGGATACGTACCTGCCCAAATTGATTCGTGCCGGAAAACGGGTAGCCATTTGCGACCAACTGGAAGACCCCAAAATGACAAAAAAGCTCGTCAAGCGCGGTATTACCGAATTGGTCACTCCCGGAGTATCCATCAATGACCATATACTTAACCGTAAAGAGAATAATTTCCTCTCTGCCGTTTATTTCGGAAAAACGGCGTGCGGAACGGCTTTCCTGGATATTTCCACCGGAGAGTTTCTCACGGCGGAAGGTACTTCCGATTATGTGGATAAATTGTTGAATAACTTCGCACCCAAAGAAGTGCTTTTTGAACGGGGCAAACGTGAGCTGTTTGAAAGTAATTTTGGAAATAAGTTCTGTACCTACGAACTTGATGATTGGGTATTTACGGAGACGACTGCTCGCGAGAATCTGTTGAACCGTTTTGAAACACAAAACCTGAAAGGTTTCGGAGTAGAACATCTAAAAAACGGAATCATCGCTTCCGGCGCTATCCTGCAATACCTGAAGATGACGCAGCATACGCAAATCGGACACATCACCGCCTTATCGCGTATTGAGGAAGACCGGTATGTCCGCTTGGATAAGTTTACCGTTCGCAATTTGGAACTGATTGAAAGCATCAACGACGGAGGAAGCAATTTGCTCCGTGTGATTGACAAAACCGTCAGCCCTATGGGAGCCCGTATGTTGAAACGTTGGTTGATATTTCCACTCAAAGATGCAAAGCTAATAAACGACCGCCTGAATATTGTGGAATATTTCTTCCATACTATGGAATTCAAAGAGTTGGTGGAAGAGCAACTCCGTTTGGTCGGCGATTTGGAAAGAATCCTATCGAAAGCCGCCGCCAATCGCGTACCTCCCCGTGAAGTGGTGCAGCTTAAAGTGGCTTTACAAGCCATTGAACAAATAAAATACGCTTGCCTGACGGTGGACAATACGGACATACGCGGTATGGGAGAACAACTAAATCTCTGCCTTGACATTCGTGAGAGGATAGACAAAGAGCTAAACAACGACCCGCCGATGTTGATAAACAAAGGGGGAGTTATCAAAAGCGGAGTAAACATGGAATTAGACGAACTGCGACGCATCGCTTATTCCGGAAAAGATTACCTGCTTCAAATTCAGCAACGGGAGAGCGAGCAGACAGGCATACCGAGCCTGAGGATTTCGTTTAACAACGTATTCGGATATTACATCGAGGTACGCAATATACACAAAGACAAAGTACCTCCCGAATGGGTACGCAAACAAACATTAGCTAACGCCGAACGATACATCACACAAGAACTGAAAGAATACGAAGACAAAATATTGGGAGCGGAAGATAAAATAGCAGTGTTGGAGACCAAACTCTATAACGAACTTGTGCTTTCGTTAGCCGAGTATATCACAGCCATTCAAATCAATGCCAATCAGGTGGCAAAGCTCGATTGCCTGCAAGCATTAGCCGGAACGGCAAAAGCAAACAATTACATACGTCCCGTAATAACAGACGATGACGTACTGGATATACGACAGGGGCGGCATCCGGTAATCGAAAAACAATTGCCCGTAGGCGAGAAATATATTGCCAATGACGTGATGCTTGACAGCAACAACCAACAAATCATCATTATTACAGGACCGAATATGTCAGGCAAATCCGCATTGTTGAGGCAAACGGCATTGATAACCCTGCTTGCTCAAACAGGTTCTTTCGTTCCTGCCGAGAGTGCACAGATAGGTTTAGTGGATAAAATATTCACCCGTGTGGGAGCAAGTGATAATATTTCGATGGGAGAGTCCACGTTTATGATGGAGATGAACGAGGCTGCCGAAATCTTAAACAACGTATCGGCAAAAAGCTTGATATTGTTCGATGAGTTAGGACGGGGCACTTCTACTTACGACGGCATCTCCATTGCCTGGGCGATTGTGGAATACCTGCATGAACACCGGCAAGCGAAAGCACGCACCCTCTTTGCCACTCATTACCACGAATTGAATGAAATGGAAAAATCGTTCAAACGGATTAAGAATTATAACGTCTCGGTAAAAGAATCGGACAACAAGGTACTATTCCTCCGCAAGTTGGTACGCGGGGGGAGCGAACATTCGTTCGGTATCCATGTGGCGAAAATGGCAGGTATGCCCAAGAGTATCGTAAAGCGCGCGAACAACATCCTGCTGCAATTGGAATCGGATAACCGGAAAGAAGGGGTTGCGGCAAAGCCTTTGAATGAAGTAAGCGGAAAGCGTGAGGGAATGCAATTAAGTTTCTTTCAGCTTGATGACCCCGTTCTGTGCCGGATCAGAGATGAGATTATAAATTTGGATGTGAATCATCTTACACCGGTAGAAGCATTAAACAAGCTGAATGAGATAAAAAAGATTGTGAATGTTTAAGGTGTTGGTATTGTTAAATTAAAAGCTTTTACAACTTACATGCGTGACGGGTTTAAAATCATACTGATATTTTTAGCGATTCAATTGTCGATTGCTTTTATAGCGATGCTTCCGGCTAAGATATTCCCTTGTTTGGGGCAAGAAAATGCAAATACATGGGTAATTTTACTCTCCATGCTCACAAGCGATATTCTGATGCTGGTATATCTTTATAAAGGAGGATATATAAACAAAAGAGAGAAACAAACATGGTCGCCCATATCTACGAAATTTATAGTGTTTTCCGTATTGATAACATTTCCTGTCATTTTCTTGTCAGATTACCTGCTTTCACTTTTAACTTGGCTTCCCAATATCATGGAGCAAGAATTTGACAGGCTATTGTCCAATTGGTTTGGTATCGTATTAATTGCTTTGTTAGGACCTGTATTTGAAGAAATTCTTTTCCGCGGAGCTATTACAAAAGCATTGTTGAAGCAGTATAGCCCCTTGAAAGCCATTATTATTTCCGCACTCATCTTCGGAATCATTCATTGGAATCCTGTGCAAATAGTGGGAGGCGGGTTTTTTGGTTTGTTATTGGCATGGATCTATTACAGAACCGGAAGTCTGTTACCGGGCATCTTCGTACATATTATTAACAACAGTTTATCCGTATTTTTCGGCACAGTATATCCTGATGCGGATTATATAAAAGACCTAATGAATGAAAGGACTTTCCATATCCTGTTTGTATTGTCTCTTATCTTATTGACAGGGGGATATTGGGAAATGAAAAGAACAACACGCCCTCCCAATTGGAAAGAAAAAGAGAAAGCATAGACAATTTAAAATAACAAAGCAGGAGGTTTTAATTTCCTGCTTTTGTTTTATATACCAACGCATACATTCGTATTTGTTTTATCATAGACAGTAAACCATTGCTCCGGGTAGGGGACAGATGTTCTTTCAGTCCAATCCGGTCAATAAAATAAAGGTCGGCATTCAATATTTCATCGGGAGTATGTCCCGACAGAACTTTTACCAAAAGTGCAATAATCCCTTTTACGATAATGGCATCACTATCGGCTTGGAATATTAGGTTTCCATTCACTTCGTCCACCTGAATCCACACGCGGCTTTGACAACCTTCAATCAGGTTCTGCTCCGTTTTATATTGTTCATGAAGCGGTTTCTGTTCATTACCCAAATCAATCAATAATTGGTAACGATCCATCCAATCATCGAAGTCATTAAACGCTGCAATTATTTCATTTTGCAATTCATTGATAGACATTTTTTGTAATAGAATTTATGTGTTGTTATATGATAATATATGAGCAGTTAAATACGTTTAAGCATATCAAATAATAATATATTAGCTATTAAACCTTCCTCTGAAAAGGAAAATCAAAAGAGGACTTTTCCCTTGTTAAAATTCACTGTATATTACGGCTAAAACGGTCTGTCCCACCGCCTTAAGTGTTGATTTGTCAATGACTTCCATGGTATCGTTTGTCGTATGCCAAAAAGAGCCAAAACCGTCTTCTCCTTCATCCGGAATAATATCAATACAAGGAATACGAATGATACGATTAATAAACAGATGGTCGTCCGTTACATTTCTTCCTTGTGCATTGACAAAATAGTGTCCATAACCCAATTCTCCGGCTTTTTTCCAGACCTTGGCATTAATTCCCTTGGCAAACTCTTCGGAATACATTTCTTTGTGAAAAACAGCATTCCTGCTTCCCACCATATCCAACAAAATACCAAAACGAGCGTTATATGTCTGTACATGGGGAAATCTTGCCCAATATTGAGACCCTAAACACCAATATTCTTCCTTATGAATGCCATTATGGAATTGTGGCGCACCATAGTCTTCCGCATCAAAAAAAACAATATCAATACCTAAAGCAGGCTCTTGCTGACGGACGAGTCGTGCAATCTCAAGAAGCACACCCACTCCACTGGCTCCATCGTTGGCACCAAGTATCGGAGTATGGTGATTTTTTTCGTTCGGGTCATTATCTGCCCACGGACGTGTGTCCCAATGAGCACAAAGAAGAATACGTTTTTTATGTTCGGGTTTAAAGGAACCAATAATATTGCGTGCTTTAAGAACAGTCCCGTCATAACCCGTCAAATCAATATACTGATTAGTTACCGTAGCTCCATACGATTTCAGTCTTTCTGCTAAATAATCACCGCAAAGGTCGTGTGGTATAGAATTAAGCACACGCGGACCAAAATCTACTTGCACTTTTATAAATTGGTAAGCACTATCGGCATTAAATTCCGGTACACTTACTACTGCCTCAAGAGTTTTATTGTTTGATGTTTGACCGTTAATTCCACACGAAAAGGCAGTCAATGCGAGGAAGGCTATTAATACAAAGATATAAATCCGCTTCATTTTGTTTGATTCTCTATTTAATAGATTCACAAAAATACAAAATTATAGTTCCCTGACGAATCAAGCGGCAAATAAATGATTTTTGGTGATAAATCAGGAGAATAAAAACCCTGATTTACGTCGATAAAATGGGGCTTTTGATGAACTTTTCTATCGAATAATCGTTATAGAATAAGAGGAAATGAAAATCTTTTAAAATTTTGTGTGTTTCAGAGAATATTTATATTTGCAAGTAATAAAATATTATTAATTGAGTATGAATAATCATGTATAGAGATAATATAATAACATTTACAAAGGATGATTCCCCCAATGCCATCATCTATTCTGTTGCTCAACGGGTAAAGGAAAGACGATTGGAGAAAAACTTTACGCAAAAAGAATTTGCTTCGCATGCCGGATTGAGTTTCGGAACGTATCGAAGATTTGAAACATGCGGAGAAATATCTTTGCGAGGACTTGTGATGATTGCGTTGGCACTTGATATGACAAATGATTTTGAAACCATTTTTTCAACCCAAAGCTATAATAGCATAAGCGAAATATTGAATCTGGAAAAGACGAAGCAGCGTAAAAGAGGAGGCAGAAAGAGATGAATAAAAAGTTGGTGGTAGAGGTCTATTTAGAGAAAAAGCATGTTGGTATGCTGGTTTTGACACCGAAAGAATTATGTGCTTTTGAATACGATAAAGACTTTTTAAAGAACGGAGTTTCCATATCCCCCTTCTCTCTTCCGTTGCAATCAGGAGTCTTTGTGGCTAAACGTGATCCGTTTCGAGGCGGGTTTGGTGTGTTTGACGATAGTTTGCCCGATGGTTGGGGTAATCTGGTGCTGGATCGTTATTTGCAACAGAAAGGTATCAATCCTTACAGGCTAACCGTGTTGGAACGTCTGACTCTTGTCGGTTCTACAGGACGTGGAGCATTGGAATACCGTCCGGACGAAAGTGTAGATATAGAAGAATCCTCTTTTGATTTTAACAAATTGGCTGCCGAATCTGCAAAGATTTTGGCAAGTGATTATTCGGGAGGATCTTTAGAAACTTTATATCAGTATGGAGGTTCTCCGGGAGGTGCCCGCCCTAAGATATTTGCAAAAATTAATGGTAAAGAATGGCTTGTAAAGTTTAAATCGGCATCAGACCCTGTTGATGTAGGGAAAAAGGAATATGAATATTCTCTGTTAGCCGGAGAATGTGGGATAGAAATGCCCGAAACGTACTTGTTTGAAGATAAATATTTCGGAGTAAGACGCTATGACAGAACTGCCGGAGGAAAGATCCATACCATAAGCATCGCAGGATTGCTCAATGCCGACTATCGAATACCTTGTTTGGATTATACGGATTTATTGATACTTTGCCGGAAACTTACCTTGGATATGGAGCAAGTTTACATGTTATTTCGGCAAATGGTATTTAATGTAGCTATTTGTAATCGAGATGACCATGCCAAAAATTTCTCTTTTCAATTGAAAGGAAACAGGTGGCAATTGTCTCCGGCTTATGACGTATTGCCCAGTAACGGCTTCAATGGGTATCACACCACAACGGTAAACAATCAAGGAGACCCTTCGTGGGAGGATGTTATGACAGTGGCTTCAAACGTGGGACTTAATATGAAAAGAGCAAAAAGCATCTGCGACGAGATTATTGAAAAATGCAAGGTAAAGAATATGTATATGAGGAAGTAAGTTTTAAGCGAACGTCAAAGTAACATTTTCCTCTACGGTTAATTCTACCGCCGCACCGGTTATCAGGGGCAAGTTATGGGTAACATGACCTACGGGAAAATGAAAGCAGACTGGATAGTTGTATTCCTTGACCAAGTCTGCCAGCGCTTCGTACAAGTCTTTTCCCAATGACCGGTCTTCTTCATACTCTGTAAACCGACCAACGATAAGACCGGAAAGTTTTTCCAACATTCCTCCCAATTTAAGATTGTACATCATGCGTTCTACCACATGCGGGCGTTCGTTTACATCTTCCATAAAGAGAATCGTGCCTTCGGGTGGAATATCATACGGAGTTCCTCGTAACCCGTAAAAAACAGAGAAATTCCCCCCACGCAGGATTCCCTGAGAACGACCTTGTTGGTTGAGTGTATGAGAAGGACAGTTGTATCGGGGAAGTTGACCGAACAAGAGATTCTTTAGAAACAAGACGGAAGGGTCGTTTTCCGCCTCTATCGTGAGGTGGCGTGCCATGGGGGAGTGTACGGAAGCATATCCTTTTGACTGAAACAGGCTATGTAAAGCGGTAATGTCACTAAATCCCAACAACCATTTAGGATGCTCTCGGAAATGCATAAAGTCAAGTTTATTCAGTATATGCACAACGCCATATCCGCCGCGACTGCAAAAGATAGCTTTTATCCCTTCGTCGTCCATCGCCATTTGGAAGTCTTCTGTGCGATGTTCTATCGTTCCGGCATAGTGTCCTGAAGAGTCACTTGCATATTCTCCCAAAACCGGCTTAAAGCCCCAAGAAGATAGTTGTGCAACGGCTCCGTTCAAGAAGGGTTGATCTATTCTTCCGGAAGGCGATACAATGGCTATTTTATCACCTGCGTTCAGAAAGGAAGGAAAAATAAGCTTGTCCATCTTTTCAATACAACACCCATCCTGCTACTCCACAAACAACAATCATCAGTATGGGATTTATTTTAAACCGCTTTGTTCCAACAAATGCGATTAAAAAGATCAGGCAACTTAGGGTGAAGCCATACGTATCTTCCGTCGGTGAACCGAAATTCTCCGTATTCATTAGTACCAGAGCAGCCGCAGCCAACAATCCTACTACAGCCGGACGAAGTCCTTTGAATATCGCTTCTACCGTCGGATGCTTTCGATATTTCAAGAGAAACTTACTGATAGTGAGCATCAGTATAAACGAAGGCAATACCAATGCTCCCGTGGCAAGCAGGGATCCATATACATTGCCCGAAACCGTATAGCCGGCGTAAGTAGCAGTATTAATCCCGATAGGTCCGGGAGTCATCTGGCTGATAGCCACCATATCGGTAAACTCACGTAAAGAAAGCCAACCATGACGTACCACCACTTCCGCCTGAATCATGGAAAGCATGGCATATCCTCCGCCAAAGCCAAACAGTCCTATTTTGAAGAATGTATAGAAAAGTTGAAAATAAAGCATTTTTTCTAGTTTTTAATGTTTCTCATCAAATACCCTACTATTCCTGCCCCAATAATAATCCAGACAGGAGAAAAGCCCAATAGCCGGATAAGTAATGCCGACACCACAGGAATCCATATATTATACCGGTTTATCTTTGCCGACTTTGCCATACTGAAGGTTGGAGCCGCTATCAGAGCGACCACTGCCGGACGGATACCCTTAAATATCCGTTCCACAATGGCATTGTCTTTAAAGTTATGAAAGAAAATTGCGATTGGGAGTATGATAAGAAAAGAAGGCAACACTGTCCCGAATGCCGTAAGAATACTCCCTCGAATACCTCGTAATTTATATCCGATAAAAACAGAAATATTAACTGCCAATATTCCCGGAACAGACTGTGAAATGGCAAGTAAATCCAGAAAATCCTCTTTCGATATCCACGCTCGTTTGCGTACAATCTCTTCTTCCATAATCGGAACCATGGCATACCCCCCTCCGATAGTAAAAAAACCTATTTTAAAAAAGATGCCGAATAAGCTCAGGTAATTGTTCATCCATTCGACTCCTTATATTTGGTAGGACTTACCGTAAAGTGTTTCTTAAATACTTCACGGAAGTATTTGGCATCGTTGAATCCGGTCATCTCCGCTATTTCGGTTACATTGTAAGTACCTTCCTTCAATAGTTGGGCTGCTTTGTTCAAGCGGATAATTCGCACGTAGTCGGACGGTGTATGGTCTGTCAACGCTTTTATCTTATTGTAGAAACTCGTGCGGCTCATGTTCAGCATCGTACAAAGCACATCTACATTGAACGTGGGGTCGTCCATTCTGTTTTCTACATCTTTCTTCACATCGGCTATGAATTTCCAATCAATATTGTTGGAATAATTGATAGGGACATCTTCTGCATTGGCATCGGTAATCGTTTCCGGATTAGCATATTTTACACGCAATAGGGCGCGGTTAATCAACAAATTTGCTATTGTGGCTTTCAAAATCCCGATATTAAAAGGTTTTATCACATATTCGTCCGCACCGGTTTTCAGTCCTTCAAGCACATGCCTTTCATGGGTTAATGCCGTAAGCAGGATGATAGGTATGTGAGAGGTGTCAATATCATTTTTTAAGATGGAAGACAATTCGTCGCCTCGCATATTGGGCATCATCACATCCGAAATAACCAAATCGGGATTGTATTCTTTCACCACATCCAGGGCTTCTTTACCGTCAGTGCATGTTTGAACGATGTATTCGGCAGACAGGGTCTGTTGCAGATAGCCACGCAAATCATCATTGTCTTCTACCACCAAAAGACGTTGTTTGGAAAAATCCTGTTGTTCTTTTATCGTATTGTAAACCGCCGCATCGCTTTGAAGAAGCGTTGTTCTTTCTCCTGAGGTACTTATTTCCTTGGCATTTTTCAAATATTCTTTTCCCTTGGGGAATGTGATTTTAATGGTACATCCTCTGTTTTCTATGCTGTGCAAATGGATTTTTCCTTTGTGCAGATTCACCAATTTCCACACGAAAATCAGTCCGATGCCGCTTCCGCTCACTTTGGAGTTGATAGCATTACTGCCTCGGAAGTGCATCTTAAAGAGTTTACTTTGTTCGTTCGATGGTATTCCTATACCCGTGTCTTTAATTTCGATACTCCATGTCGTTTCGGTCTCCGAAAGGAAGACGGTTACTTTCCCGTTTTCGGGGGTGTATTTTAATGCGTTCGAGAGAATGTTTCTAAAAATAGAATCCATTTTATCTTTATCAAACCACACATTCAGGTATTGAAAATCACTGTTACAGGTAAATTCGATGTTTTGTATTTCCGCATACGAACGGAATGACTCGGCGATTTCTTCTATAAATGCCTTGACTTCATGTTCGGCAATATAGAGTTCTGCAGCATACAAATCGGCTTTCTGGAAGTTTATCAAATTCGTGGTCAGGCGCAACAACAGATTCACATTCCGTAAAGCCGTATCTACGTTGGAGTGTCCGTTTTGTGTCAGATTTTCCGATTCGGAAACTTCTTCTAAGGGAGATTTTATCAAAGTCAAGGGAGTACGAATGTCGTGGGCGGTGTTGATAAAGAAGTTTATTTTCTCTTCGGATATCTTTTTTTGCTTTCTCAGCAGCAGCCAATGGAATACAAAGACGAAGACGAGGAGAAAAGCAATAGTGTAAATCAGCATTGCCCAACCGGTTCTCCAAAAAGGCGCATCAACGGTAATATCTATGCTGCGTTCGCTGATAACCGTGCGTTTATCCTCGTTGGAAATAGCACGCACATAGAGGGTGTATTTTCCCGAATTTAAGTTGGTGAAGCGGATCACTCTTTCATTCCCCGCCTTGCTCCATTCGTCATAAAAGCCCTCTAATTTCCAGGAATAGATAATGTTCGAAGGATAATCATAATTGATCGTGGATACTTGTAGCGAAAATATGTTTTGCCGATGACTCAAATGTATGGCTTTTGCTTCGTTAATGGCTTCCTTCAGAGGCGAATTGGGTTCTTCGGGGGTTACTGTGTTGTAGAATACCCTAAAATCTTCAAATATAAGGTCGGTGGCGTAACTTTGCGGCAACTCCAGGGTCTTGTCAAACTCCACAGCTCCATCTGCGCTTCCGAAAATAAAGTTTTTGTTTCGGAACAGCACTCCGGCATTGGCATTGAAATGACTTGTGGCTAAGCCTCGCTCCCTTGTCCAATTATGGAAACCGTTATTTTCCGGATAAAATCTGCTCAATCCGTTTTCCGTGCTGAGCATGACATTTTTGTCTCCGTCCGAAAGTATCGTGTATATTCTATCGGATATGATGGAACTGTTCTCGCGCGTATATTGAGTAAACGAATTGTTTTTCACATCATAGACAATCAGACCCGCTCCGTTGGTACCGATAAAGAGTATGTCGTTTTCCATCCGGTGTATCGTATTTACACAAACAATCTCCGCCTTGTCCGAGAGTTTCATGCGTTGCGCCTTGCCGGACTCTTTATCGAACAGATACAATCCCGTGAGGCTGCCCACCCAGAGTGATTGCTCGTCTTTTTCCACGATGGAGGTAATAAGCGTTATATCTTCATAGACGGATGCATCTTTATTCTTCAAATCCAAGCGTTTCAAATTGTGGTATCCCCCTAACCAGATATACCCTTGCGAACTTTTGATGATTGCGCTTACATACTTGTTTAGCTTTGCATTGCTTTGGGAAGAAAAAGAGGAATTCAACAATTTAACGGATTGGCTTTTCTTGTCTATTTCGTAGATAGAGGCGTTGTGTCCTCCCGCCCAGATAACTCCCGGAGATATTTCACAAAGCGTAGTGAATATATGATTTTTATTTTCTTTGGGAGGGTTGAAAGTGCTTAAGAATGATTTCCATGAATCTTCTTCCGGTTTGTACAGACTGACTCCGTTTTGCGTAGCGAACCACAAATCGCCTTCACTGTCTTCAATCACCGCATTTACGCAGTCGTTGATGAGAGATTGCTTATTTTTAATATAATGTTTTATCCATTTGTATTTCGGGTAACGGTCGTCTCTGATTGTTACCCCAATAGGGTCGTTAGCCATCCAGATACGATTTCGACTATCTATGTATATGTCATTGATTTTGTTGCCGTTCATTGCATTATTCCGGTTGTAATCGGTTACGATGTACGGTTCCGTATGCCGGGTAATGGCATTTAGTTTGTGTATGCCTGCTCCGTCGGTGGCTATGAGAATATCATTCTTTTCAAAAAATTTAATGCGATTGACGCTAACGTCCGAAAAATCCGTTTGCGGTTGACTGCATGTATCTTCTTCCGTGTTGTATATATAAATGCCTCTTTGGAATGTCCCAATGAACAACTGTTGAGTTGGGGCATGATAATACATCTCTTCGACTTGCACGGACAGTGCTTCCAGCCCGTTAAGAGGAATGATTTTCAATCCGTCGGGCGTTACTTCCGCATACCGGACTCCTTCTTCCGTTCCGATAAAAAAATGAATGGAATCTTGTTGTACCACATTAGTCATGGACTGCCCTAAGACATTTTGCATGCTTAGAGCCTTTCTTTTATCCATGGAATACAGATAAATTTTATCCATACCGCATAGCCATACATTTTGGTTGTCGTCTATAAAACTATAACTGACGGGGGCAAAAGACGATGAAACGATTTCTTTCTCAGGAATCTTATATTCAAGAATAAATTGGTCTTGTACCGCATCGTATCTGAATATGGTTCCTTGTTTTCCTATTTCCCAGATTTCGTTGTCTTTATCGACGTATAGCCAACCGAGGTTTTGATAAAAGTCAAATTCTTTATCCTTTTCCGTGAGTCTGTAGTGTTTAAACTCCGTACCGTTGTATCTGTCAATTCCTTCGTGAGTAAGGAACCACATATATTTTCTTTTATCTTTCTGTATGTAATATACCCGTTGGTCGCTCAACCCGTTTTCTATCCCGATATATTTGTACGTTTGGGCTTGTATGGGTATTACGCAGCAAAAAGAACTTAGTATAAAAAGCAGCAGTACGTGTCTCATTTGTGTTATGTGAAAAACACTTAGTATAGGCAAAACTAACGATTATTTACGAGAAAACAAAACGTTTGTAAAACATTTGTATGTTGTTTATTGGAGGGCGAACGATAAAGGGAGTATGGTGAGAGCGAACGAAATCATTCTTCCATTTTCCACTCTCTTTTTTCAACCTTCCACCTTTGCATCATTCATTAACAACGAACACTTTCAATTTTCAATTAGAAATGAATCACTTCTTTTCTTAAAAACATTAATGCACTACGGAGGTTCTGTATTTATACAAAAAAAAACGGCAAACAATTTTCATGCCTGCCGTTCTGCTTATTTGTACTTGCGTTTTTTCAAAAGAAATATCCTACCGATACTTTGAAATTTCCATTTTTAACCCCTTTTTCACTTAAAGAATACTCATCCTCAATTTTTTTATCAACAGTCAATAATCCATAATCATATCCTAATCCAAGGGTGAATTTTGAATATTGCAAAGTTAATCCAAGAGTTAAACCCGTATCAAAACGGTTGGTAACTTCCCTTTTTGTCTCACCTTCTCCAATATCCTGTTTTCCGAAAAAATCGAAACTTTCTTCTTCTGTTTCTTCTCCCTCTGAATATTTAGAAGTCACTTTACCTCCAATTCCATAACCAAAATAAAGACCTATCGGGAGAGTCAAATATGTTTCGTGCTAATTCCGCCAACAGGTTTAATTAGATTAACAAAAGCGTTAAGTTTAACAGTTCCCTACGCTTTTTATTTAAAATTATTAATCATCTTTTAA
>SNRY01000175.1_pt1 | contig 23704 bp, 12 predicted proteins | sample 4693421 | NCBI WGS metagenome assembly SNRY01 (sample SAMN11003215, study PRJNA524138) | termite gut metagenome | isolation source: Bacteroidetes bacterial symbionts from single cell of protist host amplifed... | host: Streblomastix strix ... | reverse complement strand
TTTGTTGATAAACTCTACTTGCAGCAGTTCATTGGAATGCGTAATCAGGATGGACGACTTTTTCATTGATTCAATCCAGTTTTTATGCAAGTTGCTTATTTCATAATTCCGGATAATGATTGGATTGACCGAAGATATCCAGTATTGCGAAGCGACTTCTTTTCCGAATGAGGCATACGATGCATTCAATTCGACATTCAACATCGAAAGATAGAAATTATAGACAAATCCGCTATCGTTTTGTCCATTTTGCATTAATTTTTGAAAATAGTTCACTAATTCTGACAATTCACCTTTCAATTCCAACACTTCTTCCGCCGAGATTAGATTCCGTCCACGATAGTATTGAATTTCTCGAACAATGTTTTCAAAAATATTGCGGTCGAGGATGTAGCTGCAATTATTGAACGAGCTTGCCACCGCCTTGAACTGATTTTTAAGATCAATCACTTCAGGCAATAACTTGATTTTGGAAAACGGACAATTGACCGGCACGTTATAGGTGTGATGAATCCATGTATAATAATAGAATTTGAACAGCATGGGAGATTGCACCAAAAAGAACAAATTCAAGCGATTGAGCGAAGCCATTGCTTCCACATGCGGCGTTTTGTGAATCCACTCAATGTATTGGTAATAATCATGCAGCGTGGATAAGAAATTGCTTTTCGGATCAACTAATTGTTCGGTTTGCAAATCCAGGAAAAAACGCTCTTTGATGTTTTGAACTCCAATCACATTATCCACTGAAAAATTCAACTTGAATGACAATTTTGCCACTTCATCCAATGTGAATGCAATGTCATTCCGCATTCTCCGATAAGCCGATTCCCTGCTGATGCATAAAATGTCCATCAAATAATCAATGGGTTTTATGTGTTTGGGAATACTCTCCAAAACTTTTTTGATCACCGCTTTGTTCAGTTCACTGTCCATGATTGTATATATTTACTTGCAATTTTTTGATAAAATGAATAATTTGTATTCCTAATATGACATGTTTGTCTTTTTCTACTTTATAAACATAAAATCAAGGAAAATGTTGAAAAAAATATCCAAATACGACATAATTTTAGGTTCCGGATCGCCAATTCGCCGGGAATTGTTGTCAGGTTCAGACCTTCTATTTGAAACAAAAGACAAGTATGACATTGAAGAAAGGAAACCAACAAACATTCTTTGCCGTTTCGATGGTAAAATTATTCGATAAAAAACGTACCTTTGTCCAACAAATTACTCCATTTATCACATGTCAAAAGCGATTGTCGAAACCCCTTTAATGAAACAATACCTCGAGATGAAATCCATACATCCCGACGCTATTATGCTGTTTCGCGTGGGAGACTTTTATGAAACGTTTTCAGAAGATGCCATCACTGCCTCGGAGATTTTGGGCATCACCCTGACCCGCCGTGCCAACGGTTCGGCACAATTCGTGGAATTAGCCGGATTTCCCCACCATGCTTTGGATACCTATTTGCCCAAATTAGTACGCGCAGGCAAACGGGTCGCAATCTGCGACCAGATGGAAGACCCGAAACTAACCAAAAAATTGGTCAAACGCGGGATTACCGAATTGGTTACGCCCGGCGTTTCCATCAATGACAATGTGTTGAATCACAAGGAAAACAATTTCCTGGCCTCGGTGCATTTCAATAAAAGCGTTTGCGGCACGGCCTTTCTGGATATTTCCACCGGCGAATTTATGACTGCCGAAGGGCCAGTCAATTACATTGATAAACTCCTCCATAATTTTGCCCCCAAGGAAGTGCTGATAGACCGGAGTCAACGGAAAGCGTTTGAAGAAACGTTCGGCAATAAATGGCTGACTTACGAAATGGAAGATTGGGTGTTTACCGAAGATACGGCCAATGAACGCCTGCTGAAACAGTTTCAGACCAAGAATCTCAAAGGTTTCGGCGTACAACATTTGACCAACGGCATCGTGGCTTCGGGCGCTATTTTGTGCTATTTGGATATTACCCAACACACGCAAACCGGCCACATTACTACGCTTTCGCGCATCGAAGAAGACCGTTTTGTGCGTCTGGACAAATACACCGTGCGCAGTTTAGAACTATTGGATACGATGAATGAAGGCGGGAAATCGTTTTTGGACGTGATTGACAAAACCATTACGCCGATGGGCGCCCGTATGCTGAAACGTTGGGCAATATTTCCGCTCAAAGAAGTCAAACTGATTGAAGACCGGTTGTCGATTGTGGAATATTTTTTCCGCCAACCTTCGTTCAAAGACTTGTTGAACCAACAGTTGGCGCTTATCGGCGACTTGGAACGGATTATTTCCAAAGTGGCGGTCGGCCGTGTCAATCCGCGGGAAGTGATGCAGATGAAGGTGGCTTTGTCGGCCTTGATTCCTGTTAAAGAGGCGTGTATGAATGCCGAAGAACCCGGTCTGAAGCGCAAGGGCGAACAATTAAACCTCTGTGTACTGATTCGCGACCGTATCGAACGCGAATTGTCGCCCGAACCGCCCGTACTTCTCAACAAAGGCAACGTAATTGCCAAAGGCGTGAATGCCGAGCTGGATGAATTGCGACAGATTGCTTATGCCGGCAAAGATTATCTGCTTCAGATACAGCAACGCGAAAGCGACCGCACCGGAATTCCTTCCTTGAAAGTGAATTACAACAATGTTTTTGGCTATTATATCGAAGTTCGCAATGCGCACAAAGACAAAGTGCCGTCCGATTGGATTCGCAAGCAAACGCTGACACAGGCCGAACGCTACATTACCGAAGAACTGAAAGTATATGAGGAAAAAATCTTAGGCGCGGAAGATAAAATCGCTTCACTGGAAATGCGTTTATTCAACGAACTGGTGCTGGAACTGATGGAGTATATCGCGCCGATTCAAACCAATGCCAACCTGATTGCGCAAATGGATTGCCTGCTGTCGTTTGCCAAGGCGGCGGAGCGCAACAAATACATCCGGCCGCAAATGGATGACAGCAAGATTATTGACATCAAAAACGGCCGCCATCCGGTGATTGAAACGCAACTGCCTTTGGGCGAAGCCTACATTCCCAACGACGTGTATCTGGACAATGACACCCAACAGATTATCATGATTACGGGCCCGAATATGGCGGGGAAATCGGCTTTGTTGCGGCAAACGGCATTGATTACGTTGATGGCGCAGATTGGTTCGTTTGTTCCGGCCGAATCGGCGCGAATCGGATGGGTTGATAAGATTTTTACCCGTGTGGGCGCCAGCGACAATATTTCGTTGGGTGAATCTACTTTTATGGTGGAAATGAATGAGGCGGCCGATATTCTCAATAATCTTTCCGACCGGAGTCTGATATTGTTTGATGAATTGGGGCGCGGGACTTCCACTTACGACGGCATTTCAATTGCCTGGGCGATTGTGGAATACATCCACGAGCATCCGCGGGGACAAGCCAAGACGCTTTTCGCCACCCATTACCACGAGTTGAATGAGATGGAAAAGACGTTCAAACGCATCAAGAATTACAATGTTTCCGTGAAAGAAGTCGATAATAAAATCATCTTTTTGAGGAAATTGATTAAGGGTGGAAGCGAACACAGTTTCGGGATTCATGTTGCCAAATTAGCCGGCATGCCTCAAAGTATTGTGAAACGGGGCAACGAGATTCTGGCGCAATTGGAAACGGACAATCGCAAGAGCGGCATTGCCAAGCCCATCGAACAAATTTCCACTCAGCGCGAAGGTTATCAATTGAGTTTCTTCCAGTTGGACGATCCGGTGCTTTCGCAAATCAGAGATGAAATCAATCATTTGGATGTTGATAATTTAACGCCGATGGAGGCCTTGAATAAATTGCATGATATTAAACGGATAGTGAGGGGTAAATGATGAAATAAATAACAAAACTTATGACCAAGCAGAATGCAGTAAAAATCTTTTGTGGCGCGAAAAGAATTGGAAGCCCAAACAGGGAAAAAAGTGATTAGTTCGTTGAATATTAAAAAACCGTTGAAAAATTAACATCAATCAAATATGGCAGATTCAACATTAAAACAAAAAACAGCACAAGGCCTTCTTTGGGGAGGCATTAGCAACGGCATTCAGCAGTTGCTCGGAGTGGTGTTTGGCATTTTTTTGTTACGTATTCTTGACGAGACGGATTATGGTTTAGTGGGCGAGTTGGCTATTTTTACGGGAATTGCTTCCATTATTATCAACAGTGGTTTTTCGACTGCCCTGACCAATAAAAAAGAGGCAACCCACGAAGATTACAATGCTGTTTTTTGGTTTACCGTGTTAGCGGGAACGGTGCTCTATATTATTCTTTACTTTTGTGCACCGTGGATTGCACGCTATTATAAAGAGCCGGTATTGACGGATTTGTCTCGTTTTGTCTTTCTCGGATTTTTAATTGCCGGATTTGGGACAGCCTCTTCTACCGTGATGTTCAAAAAATTGATGGTCAAGCAACAGGCGATCATCAGTGTTATTTCTCTTATTATATCCCTCATTGTCGGTTTATATTTAGCATTGAATGGCTATGCCTATTGGTCACTTGCGGTGCAAATGGTTTTGCATACTGCCTTAAGTAGCCTCCTGTTATTTATTGTTGCCCCGTGGAAACCCACTTGGAAGATTGATTTTACACCCCTAAAACCCTTGCTGTCTTTTAGTATCAAATTATTTGTGACCGCCATATTCTCGGTTATCAACGGTGAGGTATTCTCGGTCATTTTTGGTCGATTTTATGGTACGAAACAGGTGGGTATTTATACGCAAGGGAGAAAGTGGACAGCCATGGGCAATCAATTTATTGCCGGTATGATTAACGCGGTTGCCCAGCCAATATTGGTGCAAGTAAATGAACAGAAAGGCCGACAAGTGAGCGTGTTGCGCAAATTAATTCGTTTCAGTTCCTTTCTTTCTTTTCCGTTGATGTTGGGCTTGGCTTTTGTGGGTCGCGAATTTATTTTGATTGCGGTAGGCGAAAAATGGTTGTCCAGCGTGCCTTATCTCCAGTTGTTTGGCATTTGGACTGCCTTTTCATTTTTGACCACCTTGTACACCAACTTGATTTTCACCCAAGGCAAATCCAATATTTATATGTATGTTACTATCGTGATGGGAGTGTTGCAACTTGCCGTTGTGTTTATTATGTATCCTTTCGGTATATTTCCGATGGTAATTGCTTATCTTGCTATGAATTTTGTGAGTTTATTGATATGGCAATACTTTATTCACCAACTGGTTGGATTACGATTGAAGGATGTTTTGAAAGATATTTTGCCATATCTGGGCATCACGCTCGGCAGTTTTTTCGTGGCTTGGTTGCTAACGAGAAACATAGTAAATTTGTATGCTTTGTTCGTTGCTAAAATCAGCATTTCAGCAGTGCTTTATGTTTTGGTGTTGAAATGGAGTAACGCAGTGATATTTAAAGAGAGTATGGAATTTTTATTGAAGAAACAAAAAAAATGAAGATATTGTCGGACTTGTATTATTCAAATTTTATCTCTACCTTCGCACTTCACATTTTATGTTTCACATTTTATGTTTTTAAATTGTATCGATGAAAGAAAAATTAAATAATCCGTTTTTAGTCAGTGGATATCACAGCCCCGCCTATTTTTGCGATAGGGAAACAGAAACAGCAAAAATCATCTCAGCTTTGTCTAACGACCGGAATATATCGCTTATAAGTCCTCGTCGTATTGGGAAGACCGGTTTGATACATCATGTCTTTTATCAATTACAAGAGCAGGATAAAAATGTATCCTGCTTCTATTTGGATATTTTTTCAACGCAAAATTTGCACGAATTTGTTATATTATTGGGTAAAACTGTTCTTGGAAAATTAGATACTTATTCTGAAACGATGCTCAAGCGTGTTTCTTCTTTTTTCAAAAGTTTTCGACCGGCATTTTCTTTCGATTCACTAACAAGTATGCCCACAGTAACTTTAAATCTTCAACCGGAGCAATCCGAAACCGGCTTACAAGAGATTTTTTCATATCTCAGAGAATCGGGTAAAAGATGTTATATCGCGATTGATGAATTTCAGCAAATCACGGATTATCCTGAAAAAGGGGTAGAGGCTTTGTTGCGCTCTTATATGCAATTTTTACCGAATATAAAATTTATTTTTGCAGGGAGCAAGAAACATTTAATGGATGCTATGTTTTCGGCTGTCAATCGTCCGTTTTACCAAAGTACACAAAAGATTGGACTCAAGGAAATTCCGATTGATACCTATCGCCGGTTTGCGGTTGAAATATTTGAGAGTTATGAAAAAACGCTCGAACCGGCTGTGTTTGACGTTGTCTATGAAAAAATGTTGGGGCACACGTGGTATATTCAATTTATTCTTAATCAGGTATTTGCAACCGGTAACACAAACATCGCTATGCCGGACGTTGATAGGATAATAGAGGATATTTTACAAGAAGAAAATGCAACCTTCAAAACCTATTGCGAAGTAATTAGTGCCGGACAATTGCGTTTGTTGCGGGCTATTGCGAAAGAACATAAAGTATCGGCTCCTTTTGAGGGTGCTTTTATGCGAAAATATAATTTGACTGCACTTAGTAGTGTGAAATTAGCGTTAAAGTCTTTGAGCAATAAAACGCTAATCTTGCAAGATGAAAGCGGAAGTTATTACGTGTATGATCGTTTTTTTTCGTTATGGTTGGAAAATTGATGATGTGAATTTTAACGTTTTTCGTGGCTTGATTGCTAACAAAAAAATCGTAAATTTGTATGCGTTTTAACGCATAAAGTTTAAACTTAATTTTTCATGGAAATATATCATGGTGGATATTGTTCGGTAGAAAATCCGGATTAATTTCTGTACATATAATGCTTTAAAATGTCTAACATTTACAAAAAAAAGAAGTGGTTAAAAAATGAACGGCAGAGAAAAAAAAGAATATAATGATTTATTTTTTGTTTGCAGTTTGATTGAATATATTGGGCGAAAAACGAAAAATCATCGGAATATTGTAGTCAATGCGATAGGTAAAGAAAAATTGCAACACCTCTATGACTTGGCCGATATCTATCATAGTGAAAATATTGATAAAATAGCGGATGAAATAATCACCACTTATTCCATTGAAAATGGAACATTTGATAATGTGACAGACGGACAATATCTGATTCCAAGTCATTGGGATATAGGGAAGGTTTATAAACGACTCATTGTTGATGTCTGCGAAGAGCAAGGAAGAGAGCCAATAGACACTTTGATAGAGGTTTATAATTCATGGATTTCTCGCAAAATAGAAGATTTTCACAGTAGTCTGTATTATGAGAATCCGGGGTATTTGTATGAGTCTTATCGAAAAGGGGAGGTGCAGTAGGGTAAAAAATAGAGAAATAATATGCTAACACAATTATATAGAAAATACGTATCGCAGGAATTGCGAGACAAGATATATCAGGCGTTCTTAGGGCAATTTCTTGTTTTTGTGAGGAATTTTAGAGAAAATACGAAATGTTTATTCATTTATCTTTTTCAATGGTTTTTGCCAAAAACACCTGAAAATAAGTGCTATACTTTTATGGGGAAATATGGTTTGACACCTTATCCATATCCATTCATGTTGGAATACAAGAAAATGTTAGTTGATTATTTTCACGATGAGCAGTTTAATTTGCCTTATGTGGTGCATCACGGTCGGAAGTTATATTTCCCGCAATCTTACACTCAAAGATTCGTGGTAGCACTTTACAAAGGCATAATTACCGAACAGGATAGTCGTTCACCGCACCGATATGTCAAAGATTACCGGCAGATGCAAGGGAAAATCCTTTTGGATATAGGTGCTGCGGAAGGCATATTTTCGTTAGACACGATTGAATTTGCTCAACATACCTATTTGTTTGAATGTGATAATGATTGGATGAATGCCTTGAATGCCACTTTTGCCCCGTGGAAAGATAAGGTAACCATCATTTCCAAATACGTGAGTGATAGAGACGATGAAAGCAATATCACCATAGACTCTTTTTTAGAAGGAAAAGACAAAACTAATCTTTTCCTAAAAATGGATATTGAGGGATATGAACAAGCCGCATTGCAAGGAGCAAAAAATACCTTGAAAAATGTGCGTGATTTGGATTATTCCATTTGCACTTATCATCGTAAAAATGACGCGGAAGAAATAAATAAAATATTTTTGGATAATCATTTTGAATCTGAATTTACAGAGGGCTTTTTGTATTTTGAGAAAGGATTGAGAAAAGGGCTTATTAGAAAAAAATCATGAAACTGTTAGGAATAGTCATTTTATATCATCCAGAGGAGGATGTGGTTGCCAATATCCATTCATACATTGATGGAGTAGATGAATTGATAGTTTGGTACAATTCGTCTTCCGATATTAATATGCCTGAAATGGATTTACGCATTTGTTGACGATGGATCAAGACAGCAGATATATAAATTTTTAGGAATTTCTATTCATTCTTCCCACGAACGTCCGGCAGCAAGGACATATTACAGTGTCAGAAACCATATTTTATTCAAGAAATTGTACCCCCAACATGAAACAGGACTTTTTTATACTGTCTATAAACGTTTATTCTTAGTTTTGTTTTATGAAAAAGACAAACAAGCCAAAATAAAAGCGTTGATTTTGGGATATATCCATGGAAAAATAGACAAAACAGGAAAACAAACTATTTTTAAAGAACCTGCATAGATATATGGAAGTAGTCATTGTTAGGGGAAGTTTTGGAAATCAAATGTTTCAATATGCGTTTTTTCTTTATCGTTTGTTGAACACAAAGTTTAGTCCTTGCGAAATATAATTTTTAAATTTATGGTCGGATGAAATGAGTGGTATTTTATCGGATATCGCTTGTGCAATTTAATTCATTTAACTTTCGCAAGATTTCTTATCCCGCTTGCCCTTTGAAAAATTGTCTCTATTGCTTTTTCTCTTGTTGTATAAAGTCTTTTATCTCTGAAATAATTCTCGTATCTTTGTCGCACAGCATTGCAATTTTGTTTTGCAATACAAAGTTGCTAAATATCAGCAATTTATCAAAATCTTTTGCGGCTTTAAACTAATTAGAAAAGGAATTATCAGAAAAAAATAATTATGGATTTACTGGAAAAATACAAGCAACTCAATAATTCTTTCACAAAGAAGAAATTGATTTTTCATGTGGGACAGTATTGCGGCTTTTTTAGCGAATACAGATATATGATTTGGGCGATGCTCTACTGTTTGGAGCATAAAATACGATTTGTCTTGTATTCGAAAGATGCCAATTTCGGTTATGACAAGGGATGGACGGATTATTTTTTGCCGTTTTGCGAAGAAGAAACCGATGATTGGCATTCTAAACATAATAAGGCAGCTGCCGATTGGAAAAAGCAGTTTAATCCGAAGATAATAAAATATCACTTATTGCATCGAAATACGTATTTGTCGTCCGATATATGGAGATATTATACAAGCAACTCCTTTCAACAGAAGCAATTTGATATTCCCGAATTGGGAATAAAAGGAGATTTGTGGGAAGCCTGCCATGTGCTGGTGAATGTGACTTGGAATTACAATGCCGCTGTGCGGCATGCAATTAACCGGTTAATTGCCGAATTGAAATTACCCGAAAATTATATTGGGTTTCATATTCGCTCCGGAGACAAATACGTGGAGGTCAAGTTATTGCCCGTTTCTGATTATGTTGAAGCCGTTTGTCCTGTTTCCGATTTGCGGGATGCTTTTGTTTCAACAGATAATTATGATAAAATAAGAGAATTTAATGACGGTTTTCAAGATTGGACTGTTTTCACCTTGTGCAGGAAAGAGGAGAAAGGATATTTTCATAGTAATTTTATGAAACAAAGTTTGGATTTCAGAAAGAAACAGTTCGAAACATTTTTTGCCTCTATTGAAATCCTCCATAGTGCAGCTGTCTTTGTAGGAACGTTAAGTTCTGGTCCCGGGTACTTTGAATACATACGCCGTCCAAAAGGAACAACTTTGAGCGTTGACTCGTAGCCTTGTAAACTGATTAGTTTGCGATTAAGGACTGTTTTAACGAATATTTTGCCGTATCTGGCAATAACGCTTGGCTGTTTTGTATGGTTCTTAACAAAAAATATTGTAAATTTGTACGCTTTAATCTCGCTTAAAATTGTCATCTCCGGATTGTTGTACTTTTTCATTTTAAAAATCAGTAATTTGGTGATGTTGAAAGAGCGAGTTTGGTATTTTTGTATTAACAAAGATACATGTTTTTAATGTATAATAAAAAACACTCTTCTAATTCATTGCTATAGATTAAGTTAATTAATTTTGGAACAACGGAAAGGATACTTTTTTGTTTATTTTTTCCGTTTTATAACCCATTAGTACTAAGTGCTCCCTAATCTTATGTAGGCAAATATGTAGGCGAATTAAGCCTAATCAAGAGCTATTAATACTAATTAATTAAACAATGTACACAATTAATTTTAAGAGCAAAACAAGTTCACGGAACAGTAACCAAATCAAAATTGAAATGATTTTCTACTGTCCAGGGTATGTTCGAGTGCCAAAGGTAACAAATGTTATTGGTATGTCAAAAGATTGGGATGAAATACTGGTCATCACTTTGTCGGTGCGCGGCGCCGGTTGCCACTTTGTTCAATATAACTTTACTGCCGGCATCGTCCTTATCCAAATAATAGTTATCGCAAATGAGTACCGGTTCTATCCTGAATGAATCCGTTTTCGGCAAATAGAAATTGTCGAAGAAATATTTGGTTGCGTTCAACAGTTCCGAATCAATCCGGTCGGCTTTGTATTCACTCAAATCCACCTGGTAGAAAATTCGGTCAAAGGCTTTTTCTATTCTGCCGGCCAAAAGCGGGTATTTTATCATCCAGTACGATGAAAGACTTCCGAAGACAAGAATATTTCCTTTGGCATATTCTAACAGTCCATTGAGTGTTAATGTATTATCGGGACTGTCTATCGTAATTTCTTTTTGAATGCGAAGCAGGTTTTTAAGTCCTTTTTGCGTCTGGCAATAGATTTTCATATCCACCTGATCGCCGTTGACATCCAACGTAAAAGAATAACCAAAAACAAATTTCAATCCGGCTTTATCACATTCTTTCTGAAGGTGAAGCGTTGCCGCCATCGTGTTACGGTCTGCAATGCCGATGGCGTCGTAACCCATCCACTTCGCTTTTTTTACCCAAAGATTGATATCGCCCGATGCGTTGAGTAGCTCGTAAGGGGTATGAATACCCAGATTAACAAAGGGAACATTTAATTTTAGCGGTTGCCTTTTGCCAATGTATTTCAGGATATTGAAGCGAAATTCTTCTCGCAAATCATAGTAATACCAGTTGTTTCCAAAAGGAAAGGCAACATAAAAAATCCCCTCTCCTTTCAGTATTTCCGGGTTTTCCATCAGATTGAAAACCGGTTCGTCTTTTATGAGCCGGAAGATGGATTGTACGTCTGAGAGGTCTGAGAGAAATATTTTACCGAAACCCTCAATTTCGATTACCTCTTTGTCAATCGCTCTGAAGCTGATTCGATTGGCGTTCAGCCAGTTTATTAAGTCTTCCATATTTTTCTATATTCTGAATAATTTTTCTACCGGTTTGTATGTGATTGTTGTATTGAGTGAATTGGTAATCTCTTTACTCCAGACACATTCAATTTCGTCCGGAGCATTGTATTCGCTTACAAACACGGTATGCCCCTGTTCCTTTTTTGAAAGACACCACTGCCAAAAACGGTCATAGTCAAATTGGCTGGATGACATCGTTTAACGGTCGTTTTTTCGACGGCGGATACAGCGGCACGATTTCAGGAGGCAGAAATTATATTACCGAACAAATAAACAACGTGGAAAAACAAATAAGTAAACTGCAAAGTGTCCGGTTTTTCTCGTGCGATTATTCAAAGATGGATATTCCTGATGGCAGCATCATCTATTGTGACATCCCATACAAAGGCACAAAACAATATCATGTGTCCCGCCAATTTGACTATGACCGTTTTTGGCAGTGGTGTCTTTCAAAAAAGGAACAGGGGCATACCGTGTTTGTAAGCGAATACAATGCTCCGGACGAAATTGAATGTGTCTGGAGTAAAGAGATTACCAATTCACTCAATACAACAATCACATACAAACCGGTAGAAAAATTATTCAGAATATAGAAAAATATGGAAGACTTAATAAACTGGCTGAACGCCAATCGAATCAGCTTCAGAGCGATTGACAAAGAGGTAATCGAAATTGAGGGTTTCGGTAAAATATTTCTCTCAGACCTCTCAGACGTACAATCCATCTTCCGGCTCATAAAAGACGAACCGGTTTTCAATCTGATGGAAAACCCGGAAATACTGAAAGGAGAGGGGATTTTTTATGTTGCCTTTCCTTTTGGAAACAACTGGTATTACTATGATTTGCGAGAAGAATTTCGCTTCAATATCCTGAAATACATTGGCAAAAGGCAACCGCTAAAATTAAATGTTCCCTTTGTTAATCTGGGTATTCATACCCCTTACGAGCTACTCAACGCATCGGGCGATATCAATCTTTGGGTAAAAAAAGCGAAGTGGATGGGTTACGACGCCATCGGCATTGCAGACCGTAACACGATGGCGGCAACGCTTCACCTTCAGAAAGAATGTGATAAAGCCGGATTGAAATTTGTTTTTGGTTATTCTTTTACGTTGGATGTCAACGGCGATCAGGTGGATATGAAAATCTATTGCCAGACGCAAAAAGGACTTAAAAACCTGCTTCGCATTCAAAAAGAAATTACGATAGACAGTCCCGATAATACATTAACACTCAATGGACTGTTAGAATATGCCAAAGGAAATATTCTTGTCTTCGGAAGTCTTTCATCGTACTGGATGATAAAATACCCGCTTTTGGCCGGCAGAATAGAAAAAGCCTTTGACCGAATTTTCTACCAGGTGGATTTGAGTGAATACAAAGCCGACCGGATTGATTCGGAACTGTTGAACGCAACCAAATATTTCTTCGACAATTTCTATTTGCCGAAAACGGATTCATTCAGGATAGAACCGGTACTCATTTGCGATAACTATTATTTGGATAAGGACGATGCCGGCAGTAAAGTTATATTGAACAAAGTGGCAACCGGCGCCGCGCACCGACAAAGTGATGACCAGTATTTCATCCCAATCTTTTGACATACCAATAACATTTGTTACCTTTGGCACTCGAACATACCCTGGACAGTAGAAAATCATTTCAATTTTGATTTGGTTACTGTTCCGTGAACTTGTTTTGCTCTTAAAATTAATTGTGTACATTGTTTAATTAATTAGTATTAATAGCTCTTGATTAGGCTTAATTCGCCTACATATTTGCCTACATAAGATTAGGGAGCACTTAGTACTAATGGGTTATAAAACGGAAAAAATAAACAAAAAAGTATCCTTTCCGTTGTTCCAAAATTAATTAACTTAATCTATAGCAATGAATTAGAAGAGTGTTTTTTATTATACATTAAAAACATGTATCTTTGTTAATACAAAAATACCAAACTCGCTCTTTCAACATCACCAAATTACTGATTTTTAAAATGAAAAAGTACAACAATCCGGAGATGACAATTTTAAGCGAGATTAAAGCGTACAAATTTACAATATTTTTTGTTAAGAACCATACAAAACAGCCAAGCGTTATTGCCAGATACGGCAAAATATTCGTTAAAACAGTCCTTAATCGCAAACTAATCAGTTTACAAGGCTACGAGTCAACGCTCAAAGTTGTTCCTTTTGGACGGCGTATGTATTCAAAGTACCCGGGACCAGAACTTAACGTTCCTACAAAGACAGCTGCACTATGGAGGATTTCAATAGAGGCAAAAAATGTTTCGAACTGTTTCTTTCTGAAATCCAAACTTTGTTTCATAAAATTACTATGAAAATATCCTTTCTCCTCTTTCCTGCACAAGGTGAAAACAGTCCAATCTTGAAAACCGTCATTAAATTCTCTTATTTTATCATAATTATCTGTTGAAACAAAAGCATCCCGCAAATCGGAAACAGGACAAACGGCTTCAACATAATCAGAAACGGGCAATAACTTGACCTCCACGTATTTGTCTCCGGAGCGAATATGAAACCCAATATAATTTTCGGGTAATTTCAATTCGGCAATTAACCGGTTAATTGCATGCCGCACAGCGGCATTGTAATTCCAAGTCACATTCACCAGCACATGGCAGGCTTCCCACAAATCTCCTTTTATTCCCAATTCGGGAATATCAAATTGCTTCTGTTGAAAGGAGTTGCTTGTATAATATCTCCATATATCGGACGACAAATACGTATTTCGATGCAATAAGTGATATTTTATTATCTTCGGATTAAACTGCTTTTTCCAATCGGCAGCTGCCTTATTATGTTTAGAATGCCAATCATCGGTTTCTTCTTCGCAAAACGGCAAAAAATAATCCGTCCATCCCTTGTCATAACCGAAATTGGCATCTTTCGAATACAAGACAAATCGTATTTTATGCTCCAAACAGTAGAGCATCGCCCAAATCATATATCTGTATTCGCTAAAAAAGCCGCAATACTGTCCCACATGAAAAATCAATTTCTTCTTTGTGAAAGAATTATTGAGTTGCTTGTATTTTTCCAGTAAATCCATAATTATTTTTTTCTGATAATTCCTTTTCTAATTAGTTTAAAGCCGCAAAAGATTTTGATAAATTGCTGATATTTAGCAACTTTGTATTGCAAAACAAAATTGCAATGCTGTGCGACAAAGATACGAGAATTATTTCAGAGATAAAAGACTTTATACAACAAGAGAAAAAGCAATAGAGACAATTTTTCAAAGGGCAAGCGGGATAAGAAATCTTGCGAAAGTTAAATGAATTAAATTGCACAAGCGATATCCGATAAAATACCACTCATTTCATCCGACCATAAATTTAAAAATTATATTTCGCAAGGACTAAACTTTGTGTTCAACAAACGATAAAGAAAAAACGCATATTGAAACATTTGATTTCCAAAACTTCCCCTAACAATGACTACTTCCATATATCTATGCAGGTTCTTTAAAAATAGTTTGTTTTCCTGTTTTGTCTATTTTTCCATGGATATATCCCAAAATCAACGCTTTTATTTTGGCTTGTTTGTCTTTTTCATAAAACAAAACTAAGAATAAACGTTTATAGACAGTATAAAAAAGTCCTGTTTCATGTTGGGGGTACAATTTCTTGAATAAAATATGGTTTCTGACACTGTAATATGTCCTTGCTGCCGGACGTTCGTGGGAAGAATGAATAGAAATTCCTAAAAATTTATATATCTGCTGTCTTGATCCATCGTCAACAAATGCGTAAATCCATTTCAGGCATATTAATATCGGAAGACGAATTGTACCAAACTATCAATTCATCTACTCCATCAATGTATGAATGGATATTGGCAACCACATCCTCCTCTGGATGATATAAAATGACTATTCCTAACAGTTTCATGATTTTTTTCTAATAAGCCCTTTTCTCAATCCTTTCTCAAAATACAAAAAGCCCTCTGTAAATTCAGATTCAAAATGATTATCCAAAAATATTTTATTTATTTCTTCCGCGTCATTTTTACGATGATAAGTGCAAATGGAATAATCCAAATCACGCACATTTTTCAAGGTATTTTTTGCTCCTTGCAATGCGGCTTGTTCATATCCCTCAATATCCATTTTTAGGAAAAGATTAGTTTTGTCTTTTCCTTCTAAAAAAGAGTCTATGGTGATATTGCTTTCATCGTCTCTATCACTCACGTATTTGGAAATGATGGTTACCTTATCTTTCCACGGGGCAAAAGTGGCATTCAAGGCATTCATCCAATCATTATCACATTCAAACAAATAGGTATGTTGAGCAAATTCAATCGTGTCTAACGAAAATATGCCTTCCGCAGCACCTATATCCAAAAGGATTTTCCCTTGCATCTGCCGGTAATCTTTGACATATCGGTGCGGTGAACGACTATCCTGTTCGGTAATTATGCCTTTGTAAAGTGCTACCACGAATCTTTGAGTGTAAGATTGCGGGAAATATAACTTCCGACCGTGATGCACCACATAAGGCAAATTAAACTGCTCATCGTGAAAATAATCAACTAACATTTTCTTGTATTCCAACATGAATGGATATGGATAAGGTGTCAAACCATATTTCCCCATAAAAGTATAGCACTTATTTTCAGGTGTTTTTGGCAAAAACCATTGAAAAAGATAAATGAATAAACATTTCGTATTTTCTCTAAAATTCCTCACAAAAACAAGAAATTGCCCTAAGAACGCCTGATATATCTTGTCTCGCAATTCCTGCGATACGTATTTTCTATATAATTGTGTTAGCATATTATTTCTCTATTTTTTACCCTACTGCACCTCCCCTTTTCGATAAGACTCATACAAATACCCCGGATTCTCATAATACAGACTACTGTGAAAATCTTCTATTTTGCGAGAAATCCATGAATTATAAACCTCTATCAAAGTGTCTATTGGCTCTCTTCCTTGCTCTTCGCAGACATCAACAATGAGTCGTTTATAAACCTTCCCTATATCCCAATGACTTGGAATCAGATATTGTCCGTCTGTCACATTATCAAATGTTCCATTTTCAATGGAATAAGTGGTGATTATTTCATCCGCTATTTTATCAATATTTTCACTATGATAGATATCGGCCAAGTCATAGAGGTGTTGCAATTTTTCTTTACCTATCGCATTGACTACAATATTCCGATGATTTTTCGTTTTTCGCCCAATATATTCAATCAAACTGCAAACAAAAAATAAATCATTATATTCTTTTTTTTCTCTGCCGTTCATTTTTTAACCACTTCTTTTTTTTGTAAATGTTAGACATTTTAAAGCATTATATGTACAGAAATTAATCCGGATTTTCTACCGAACAATATCCACCATGATATATTTCCATGAAAAATTAAGTTTAAACTTTATGCGTTAAAACGCATACAAATTTACGATTTTTTTGTTAGCAATCAAGCCACGAAAAACGTTAAAATTCACATCATCAATTTTCCAACCATAACGAAAAAAAACGATCATACACGTAATAACTTCCGCTTTCATCTTGCAAGATTAGCGTTTTATTGCTCAAAGACTTTAACGCTAATTTCACACTACTAAGTGCAGTCAAATTATATTTTCGCATAAAAGCACCCTCAAAAGGAGCCGATACTTTATGTTCTTTCGCAATAGCCCGCAACAAACGCAATTGTCCGGCACTAATTACTTCGCAATAGGTTTTGAAGGTTGCATTTTCTTCTTGTAAAATATCCTCTATTATCCTATCAACGTCCGGCATAGCGATGTTTGTGTTACCGGTTGCAAATACCTGATTAAGAATAAATTGAATATACCACGTGTGCCCCAACATTTTTTCATAGACAACGTCAAACACAGCCGGTTCGAGCGTTTTTTCATAACTCTCAAATATTTCAACCGCAAACCGGCGATAGGTATCAATCGGAATTTCCTTGAGTCCAATCTTTTGTGTACTTTGGTAAAACGGACGATTGACAGCCGAAAACATAGCATCCATTAAATGTTTCTTGCTCCCTGCAAAAATAAATTTTATATTCGGTAAAAATTGCATATAAGAGCGCAACAAAGCCTCTACCCCTTTTTCAGGATAATCCGTGATTTGCTGAAATTCATCAATCGCGATATAACATCTTTTACCCGATTCTCTGAGATATGAAAAAATCTCTTGTAAGCCGGTTTCGGATTGCTCCGGTTGAAGATTTAAAGTTACTGTGGGCATACTTGTTAGTGAATCGAAAGAAAATGCCGGTCGAAAACTTTTGAAAAAAGAAGAAACACGCTTGAGCATCGTTTCAGAATAAGTATCTAATTTTCCAAGAACAGTTTTACCCAATAATATAACAAATTCGTGCAAATTTTGCGTTGAAAAAATATCCAAATAGAAGCAGGATACATTTTTATCCTGCTCTTGTAATTGATAAAAGACATGATGTATCAAACCGGTCTTCCCAATACGACGAGGACTTATAAGCGATATATTCCGGTCGTTAGACAAAGCTGAGATGATTTTTGCTGTTTCTGTTTCCCTATCGCAAAAATAGGCGGGGCTGTGATATCCACTGACTAAAAACGGATTATTTAATTTTTCTTTCATCGATACAATTTAAAAACATAAAATGTGAAACATAAAATGTGAAGTGCGAAGGTAGAGATAAAATTTGAATAATACAAGTCCGACAATATCTTCATTTTTTTTGTTTCTTCAATAAAAATTCCATACTCTCTTTAAATATCACTGCGTTACTCCATTTCAACACCAAAACATAAAGCACTGCTGAAATGCTGATTTTAGCAACGAACAAAGCATACAAATTTACTATGTTTCTCGTTAGCAACCAAGCCACGAAAAAACTGCCGAGCGTGATGCCCAGATATGGCAAAATATCTTTCAAAACATCCTTCAATCGTAATCCAACCAGTTGGTGAATAAAGTATTGCCATATCAATAAACTCACAAAATTCATAGCAAGATAAGCAATTACCATCGGAAATATACCGAAAGGATACATAATAAACACAACGGCAAGTTGCAACACTCCCATCACGATAGTAACATACATATAAATATTGGATTTGCCTTGGGTGAAAATCAAGTTGGTGTACAAGGTGGTCAAAAATGAAAAGGCAGTCCAAATGCCAAACAACTGGAGATAAGGCACGCTGGACAACCATTTTTCGCCTACCGCAATCAAAATAAATTCGCGACCCACAAAAGCCAAGCCCAACATCAACGGAAAAGAAAGAAAGGAACTGAAACGAATTAATTTGCGCAACACGCTCACTTGTCGGCCTTTCTGTTCATTTACTTGCACCAATATTGGCTGGGCAACCGCGTTAATCATACCGGCAATAAATTGATTGCCCATGGCTGTCCACTTTCTCCCTTGCGTATAAATACCCACCTGTTTCGTACCATAAAATCGACCAAAAATGACCGAGAATACCTCACCGTTGATAACCGAGAATATGGCGGTCACAAATAATTTGATACTAAAAGACAGCAAGGGTTTTAGGGGTGTAAAATCAATCTTCCAAGTGGGTTTCCACGGGGCAACAATAAATAACAGGAGGCTACTTAAGGCAGTATGCAAAACCATTTGCACCGCAAGTGACCAATAGGCATAGCCATTCAATGCTAAATATAAACCGACAATGAGGGATATAATAAGAGAAATAACACTGATGATCGCCTGTTGCTTGACCATCAATTTTTTGAACATCACGGTAGAAGAGGCTGTCCCAAATCCGGCAATTAAAAATCCGAGAAAGACAAAACGAGACAAATCCGTCAATACCGGCTCTTTATAATAGCGTGCAATCCACGGTGCACAAAAGTAAAGAATAATATAGAGCACCGTTCCCGCTAACACGGTAAACCAAAAAACAGCATTGTAATCTTCGTGGGTTGCCTCTTTTTTATTGGTCAGGGCAGTCGAAAAACCACTGTTGATAATAATGGAAGCAATTCCCGTAAAAATAGCCAACTCGCCCACTAAACCATAATCCGTCTCGTCAAGAATACGTAACAAAAAAATGCCAAACACCACTCCGAGCAACTGCTGAATGCCGTTGCTAATGCCTCCCCAAAGAAGGCCTTGTGCTGTTTTTTGTTTTAATGTTGAATCTGCCATATTTGATTGATGTTAATTTTTCAACGGTTTTTTAATATTCAACGAACTAATCACTTTTTTCCCTGTTTGGGCTTCCAATTCTTTTCGCGCCACAAAAGATTTTTACTGCATTCTGCTTGGTCATAAGTTTTGTTATTTATTTCATCATTTACCCCTCACTATCCGTTTAATATCATGCAATTTATTCAAGGCCTCCATCGGCGTTAAATTATCAACATCCAAATGATTGATTTCATCTCTGATTTGCGAAAGCACCGGATCGTCCAACTGGAAGAAACTCAATTGATAACCTTCGCGCTGAGTGGAAATTTGTTCGATGGGCTTGGCAATGCCGCTCTTGCGATTGTCCGTTTCCAATTGCGCCAGAATCTCGTTGCCCCGTTTCACAATACTTTGAGGCATGCCGGCTAATTTGGCAACATGAATCCCGAAACTGTGTTCGCTTCCACCCTTAATCAATTTCCTCAAAAAGATGATTTTATTATCGACTTCTTTCACGGAAACATTGTAATTCTTGATGCGTTTGAACGTCTTTTCCATCTCATTCAACTCGTGGTAATGGGTGGCGAAAAGCGTCTTGGCTTGTCCCCGCGGATGCTCGTGGATGTATTCCACAATCGCCCAGGCAATTGAAATGCCGTCGTAAGTGGAAGTCCCGCGCCCCAATTCATCAAACAATATCAGACTCCGGTCGGAAAGATTATTGAGAATATCGGCCGCCTCATTCATTTCCACCATAAAAGTAGATTCACCCAACGAAATATTGTCGCTGGCGCCCACACGGGTAAAAATCTTATCAACCCATCCGATTCGCGCCGATTCGGCCGGAACAAACGAACCAATCTGCGCCATCAACGTAATCAATGCCGTTTGCCGCAACAAAGCCGATTTCCCCGCCATATTCGGGCCCGTAATCATGATAATCTGTTGGGTGTCATTGTCCAGATACACGTCGTTGGGAATGTAGGCTTCGCCCAAAGGCAGTTGCGTTTCAATCACCGGATGGCGGCCGTTTTTGATGTCAATAATCTTGCTGTCATCCATTTGCGGCCGGATGTATTTGTTGCGCTCCGCCGCCTTGGCAAACGACAGCAGGCAATCCATTTGCGCAATCAGGTTGGCATTGGTTTGAATCGGCGCGATATACTCCATCAGTTCCAGCACCAGTTCGTTGAATAAACGCATTTCCAGTGAAGCGATTTTATCTTCCGCGCCTAAGATTTTTTCCTCATATACTTTCAGTTCTTCGGTAATGTAGCGTTCGGCCTGTGTCAGCGTTTGCTTGCGAATCCAATCGGACGGCACTTTGTCTTTGTGCGCATTGCGAACTTCGATATAATAGCCAAAAACATTGTTGTAATTCACTTTCAAGGAAGGAATTCCGGTGCGGTCGCTTTCGCGTTGCTGTATCTGAAGCAGATAATCTTTGCCGGCATAAGCAATCTGTCGCAATTCATCCAGCTCGGCATTCACGCCTTTGGCAATTACGTTGCCTTTGTTGAGAAGTACGGGCGGTTCGGGCGACAATTCGCGTTCGATACGGTCGCGAATCAGTACACAGAGGTTTAATTGTTCGCCCTTGCGCTTCAGACCGGGTTCTTCGGCATTCATACACGCCTCTTTAACAGGAATCAAGGCCGACAAAGCCACCTTCATCTGCATCACTTCCCGCGGATTGACACGGCCGACCGCCACTTTGGAAATAATCCGTTCCAAGTCGCCGATAAGCGCCAACTGTTGGTTCAACAAGTCTTTGAACGAAGGTTGGCGGAAAAAATATTCCACAATCGACAACCGGTCTTCAATCAGTTTGACTTCTTTGAGCGGAAATATTGCCCAACGTTTCAGCATACGGGCGCCCATCGGCGTAATGGTTTTGTCAATCACGTCCAAAAACGATTTCCCGCCTTCATTCATCGTATCCAATAGTTCTAAACTGCGCACGGTGTATTTGTCCAGACGCACAAAACGGTCTTCTTCGATGCGCGAAAGCGTAGTAATGTGGCCGGTTTGCGTGTGTTGGGTAATATCCAAATAGCACAAAATAGCGCCCGAAGCCACGATGCCGTTGGTCAAATGTTGTACGCCGAAACCTTTGAGATTCTTGGTCTGAAACTGTTTCAGCAGGCGTTCATTGGCCGTATCTTCGGTAAACACCCAATCTTCCATTTCGTAAGTCAGCCATTTATTGCCGAACGTTTCTTCAAACGCTTTCCGTTGACTCCGGTCTATCAGCACTTCCTTGGGGGCAAAATTATGGAGGAGTTTATCAATGTAATTGACTGGCCCTTCGGCAGTCATAAATTCGCCGGTGGAAATATCCAGAAAGGCCGTGCCGCAAACGCTTTTATTGAAATGCACCGAGGCCAGGAAATTGTTTTCCTTGTGATTCAACACATTGTCATTGATGGAAACGCCGGGCGTAACCAATTCGGTAATCCCGCGTTTGACCAATTTTTTGGTTAGTTTCGGGTCTTCCATCTGGTCGCAGATTGCGACCCGTTTGCCTGCGCGTACTAATTTGGGCAAATAGGTATCCAAAGCATGGTGGGGAAATCCGGCTAATTCCACGAATTGTGCCGAACCGTTGGCACGGCGGGTCAGGGTGATGCCCAAAATCTCCGAGGCAGTGATGGCATCTTCTGAAAACGTTTCATAAAAGTCTCCCACGCGAAACAGCATAATAGCGTCGGGATGTATGGATTTCATCTCGAGGTATTGTTTCATTAAAGGGGTTTCGACAATCGCTTTTGACATGTGATAAATGGAGTAATTTGTTGGACAAAGGTACGTTTTTTATCGAATAATTTTACCATCGAAACGGCAAAGAATGTTTGTTGGTTTCCTTTCTTCAATGTCATACTTGTCTTTTGTTTCAAATAGAAGGTCTGAACCTGACAACAATTCCCGGCGAATTGGCGATCCGGAACCTAAAATTATGTCGTATTTGGATATTTTTTTCAACATTTTCCTTGATTTTATGTTTATAAAGTAGAAAAAGACAAACATGTCATATTAGGAATACAAATTATTCATTTTATCAAAAAATTGCAAGTAAATATATACAATCATGGACAGTGAACTGAACAAAGCGGTGATCAAAAAAGTTTTGGAGAGTATTCCCAAACACATAAAACCCATTGATTATTTGATGGACATTTTATGCATCAGCAGGGAATCGGCTTATCGGAGAATGCGGAATGACATTGCATTCACATTGGATGAAGTGGCAAAATTGTCATTCAAGTTGAATTTTTCAGTGGATAATGTGATTGGAGTTCAAAACATCAAAGAGCGTTTTTTCCTGGATTTGCAAACCGAACAATTAGTTGATCCGAAAAGCAATTTCTTATCCACGCTGCATGATTATTACCAATACATTGAGTGGATTCACAAAACGCCGCATGTGGAAGCAATGGCTTCGCTCAATCGCTTGAATTTGTTCTTTTTGGTGCAATCTCCCATGCTGTTCAAATTCTATTATTATACATGGATTCATCACACCTATAACGTGCCGGTCAATTGTCCGTTTTCCAAAATCAAGTTATTGCCTGAAGTGATTGATCTTAAAAATCAGTTCAAGGCGGTGGCAAGCTCGTTCAATAATTGCAGCTACATCCTCGACCGCAATATTTTTGAAAACATTGTTCGAGAAATTCAATACTATCGTGGACGGAATCTAATCTCGGCGGAAGAAGTGTTGGAATTGAAAGGTGAATTGTCAGAATTAGTGAACTATTTTCAAAAATTAATGCAAAATGGACAAAACGATAGCGGATTTGTCTATAATTTCTATCTTTCGATGTTGAATGTCGAATTGAATGCATCGTATGCCTCATTCGGAAAAGAAGTCGCTTCGCAATACTGGATATCTTCGGTCAATCCAATCATTATCCGGAATTATGAAATAAGCAACTTGCATAAAAACTGGATTGAATCAATGAAAAAGTCGTCCATCCTGATTACGCATTCCAATGAACTGCTGCAAGTAGAGTTTATCAACAAA
>SNRY01000174.1_pt1 | contig 23736 bp, 18 predicted proteins | sample 4693421 | NCBI WGS metagenome assembly SNRY01 (sample SAMN11003215, study PRJNA524138) | termite gut metagenome | isolation source: Bacteroidetes bacterial symbionts from single cell of protist host amplifed... | host: Streblomastix strix ... | reverse complement strand
CATCGGCTTTTGCCATTTTTCCTATTTGCCCGGAGATAGCACGTTGGGCAGAATTGCTATTATCAACGCGCACGTATATCCCTCCTCCTGTCTTTGCTATCTCTTGGCACATGGTTTCGTTCAAACGGGTAACAACAACATTACCTTCGCGATCTTTACGATAGTCTCTTCCGTCGTCGGTAGGAATGGGCGAACCGTCAGGCGAGCCGATACCCAATACACTAACCTGAATGCCTTTGTCGAACGCTGCTTTTGCTGCTTCCGCTGCTCCTCCTTCATGATTTTCTCCATCGGTAATAACAATAATACTGCGTCCCACATCTTCTTGTGAGGTAAAACTGCGTGTAGCCAACGATATGGCAGCACCAATAGCCGTACCTTGTTTAGTAATAAGTGAAGGGGAAACGGATTCGAGAAATATTCTCGCTGAGATAAAATCACTTGTAATAGGGAGCTGAGTAAAAGCATCTCCGGCAAACACAATTAAACCTACCTTATCATTCTCCAAATCGTCCACTAATCTGGAAACCAACCGTTTTGCTCTTTCAAGACGATTAGGCTGTACATCTTGTGCCAACATGGAATTGGAAATATCCAACGTTATAATAACTTCTACTCCACGACGTTTCACCGTTTCGAGTTTGGCTCCAAACTGCGGACGTGCCAACAACAGGCTAAACATTCCTACGGCAACAAATATCAGCCAAAATTTCACATTCGGTCGATACTTGGAAACATCGGGCATCAATTGTTTCATCAATTCAGGATCGCCATACCGGCGTATTGCTTTTCTTTTTCTATAATTGGAATGGAAATAAAAAGCCATCAAGAAAGGCAACAACATTAATATCCATAAATATGCAGGCTCTTCAAATCGAAACATCTTTCTTCTCTTTTTAAGGTATCTTTTTCAATATCGAATTTCTTAATACGACTTCAAGCAAAATGCAAAGAAATGCAATTAGAGCAAATATACGATAACCCTCGTAACGTTTGTTATATTCCGTTACATTCAGTTTTGTTTTTTCAAGTTTATCTATTTCAATATAAACCTCTTTCAACTTTGAGTTGCTGGTAGCACGGAAATAGTTACCGTCGGTATTGATGGCTATTTGTGTCAACGTCTTTTCATCTATTTCGACAGGCATGTTTATATATTGTATCCCCGTAGCTGTGGGGTATGGATAAGGAGCATTTCCGTTTGTCCCCACTCCAATGGTATATACGCGAATGTCAAAACTTTTTGCTATTTCGGCGGCAGTAAGAGGGGATATGTCTCCTTTGTTATTTGTCCCGTCAGTCAGCAGAATGATGATTTTTGATTTTGCCTTACTGTCTTTCAATCTCGTAACGGCGTTGGCTATTCCCATCCCTACTGCTGTTCCGTCTTCAATAATACCGCATTTTATTCCGCTAAACAAGTTAAGCAATACGGTATGGTCAACAGTTAACGGACATTGGGTAAAGCTTTCTCCGGCAAAGAGAGTGAGACCGATATTATCGTTGGGACGTCCATTGATGAATGCTGCCGCTACATCTTTTGCCGCTTCCAGCCGATTGGGTTTTAGATCTTCGGCAAGCATACTTGTAGATATGTCGATAGCAAGCATTATATCAATGCCCTCTATTTCGCGTTGTTGCCAACTGTTCGTAGTTTGCGGACGCGCAAGGACAATAATTATCAGTATCAATGCAATGATACGTAATATAAAAGGAAAATGAAGCAAGTATAATTTATAACTTTTCGGAGCTTGGGCATATACTTGTGTGTCCGAAACTTGTAAGGTTGCTTCATTCTTTTTCCGCTTCGCAATATACCATAGTATGTATGGTATAAGCAAAAACAACAAAAACAGATATTCAATATTGGCAAATGTCATATACTCAAATCATGTAATTTCAGGTGGTGTTATAAAAAGTATGCTGTTATAAAGATTTGACAACCAGTCAAAAGAGTTGTAACTTTGTAGTTATGAAGATACAAATTACGCTCCATTGCCCCGATTGACAAAGTACAAAAATAAAGAAAAATGGCAGGAAATCCTCCCGGAAGCAAAATTATTATTGTAAAACCGCATATCCCGCGTTCTGTCGTATGTCATGTCTGCCGAAATACCGCAGTCGGTGTCAAAATACTGAGTTGAACAGACACTTTTACTTTTCCCCTCTCAATACATATACGCTCCCTTTCCCTTTTCCAATCATAACTAAAACTTGTTCGTCACGCAAATATTGCAAATCTTTTTTTATTGTACTTGGGTGTATTTCAGAAAATTGATTGGATATATCACTTACTTTTACGGGTTGATTATTGACAATAAATTCTTTAATAAGTTTTTGTCTGTCATTCAAATATCCGCCCTTGGATTTGAAAACGTTGTACTTATGTTCCAATCTTTCGGAAAGAATTTTCAAACTATTCAAAAAGAAAAGCACCCATTTATCTATTCGCTCGTTTTCATTGTTATGGTTTCGTTGACCGCTCATCAATGCTTCGTAGTAATCTTTTTTGTTCTTTTCTACATAATTTTCAAATGATATGTATTGTATAAAATCATATTCATTCTGTAACAGACAAAGTGTTGTAATCAAACGAGATAATCTGCCGTTTCCATCTTGAAAAGGGTGAATGCTCAAAAATTCATAAATAAAAACCGCAATCACAATTAAGGGGTGAATGTTTTTTTCGCTTACTTGAATGTTTGTCCATTCGATAAGGTCACGCATCTCACCATCGACTAATGCAGGTTCGGTCGTTGAAAAAACAGTCCGTTGTTCACCTGTCGGATATGTTGCTACAACTTTGTTCGACAAGTGTTTATAACCGCCTCTGTGTCGTTCGTCTTTATTACTGTATTTCAGTAACAATTGGTGCAGTTGTTTGATATAACTTTCCGACAAGTTTATATCGGAATAATGGTCGTAAATCAATTTCAAAACTTCGTAATATCCAATAGCTTCTTGCTCATCGCGAGTTTGCATCTTGGTTATCTTGATATTATTCAAAAGTTCCCGTACTTCTTTATCGCTCAATGTTGCACCTTCGATACGAGTTGAAGAGCCGATACTTTCAATGGTTGCGATTTTGCGCAACTCTTTCAGATAGCGGTTTTCTCGTTTCTCTACGATATTCCATTTGCCTTTAAATCCGTCAATCAATCCGATTAATTGCATAACCTTTTGGTTGATTGCAAAATCAAAATTCAATTTGTTGATGTATTTATCCATATCATATCCATATTTTATCTATAAACTAAAACGCAAAGATGCAAAATATTTGTATTGTATTCATATTTTATTCAAAAATATTTTTATTGGTTGCGGGCGGAAAAGCTGCAAAGTCACACGTCAGCCCGCTTGAAAGCAGAACGATTTCGTTGGTGGACGGCGGTATTTTGCGGTCTGTCACAAGCGCACTTCCTTTGTAAAACGCACTGTCGTAAAGTGTCAAGTCCGCAGAAAATTGTCAAACCGAGCCGTCTGCGTTCTCTGTCCTCCGTCACGTTAGCTGAGAAACCGCAAAACTTCGCACGGTAGCCGACCTGAAAAAAAGCCGTTTTTGCTTCGCTAAATTACAAAAAAAGCGGACAACAAACGGCTTTTGCGGATAGAAATCATAAAACTTCTACAATTAGTTTTACCCCACCATTTTGCCAAACGCAATGTTAGGGACAGGTGGTTTTCACGTTTCTTCAACTGTAATTTCCAGAAGAACCTTCAAATCATTCTCCTCGTTCGTAATCAAGTATATTGTCATTTTTCTATCTGATGTTCCAAATGATTTAAATTTAATCTGTCTTTGCAAAACTTCTCAAACCGCTCTCTGCCTGATTGCTTGTCTTTGCCGTATTTCCTATTCCACTAAGCACAGGCTGGATGTACAAATGCTTTAAATTCCACATTTTCACACTTTTTTTGAAAAGAGTTGCAAGATTTCTTGCTAAAAAATATAACAAAATTAGGTTGTAAGATTTTAATTATTTCTTGTAGTGTATTAATAGCAATTTCATTATCAAGCACTGTGTCTTTTATGCTTTTTGCATTTGTTGCAGGGCGTAGATAGTAGTTGTAGCCTGCGCAATATTTAAATGGTAAGAATTTCTCTACATTACTGAACGTTGGGCTTCCTCTGTCAATACCTTTTTCGTGCATTTTACTTGGCGTTCTTTTATATCAATTTTGGCTTTGTATAAAACAGCATACTTTGTGAAACGCCACCTCTTTTCAATCATATTATCTGACCAAAATCTCTTAAATTATATAGACTGTTTTTTGTTTTTATTGTATATTTGTCTCTTGATTATGAGGAAAAATCTACTTCTGTTTTTTTTAATTCTTGTGGGATTGCCGGAGATGCAAGCGCAAACAAGACCGGTACGTCAAAACACATTTGATCAACCGGATTATGACGAGGTACAAATGGATCCATCCATGATGTCCAATCAAAACTTAGACGATGAGAACAGGGTAGAAGTAGAAGGTCTCCAACCTACACTCTATAAAATGTGGAATGTGGACGATAAATTCGGAAATATACTTCCAATCCCTATTGACACCATGTTTTATTCTTTTCAGAATACGAATTTGGTCGAAGGGATGAAAGGACATTATAATTACTTGGGAAATTTAGGTTCAGCCCGTTATTCGCGACTTTTTTTTGAACGTCCGGAAATGTCTGTCAATATTTTTATGGACCCTTTTTCAAGTTTCATTCGTCCGACAAATCAGTTTAAATTTACGAACAGCAACGTTCCTTACACCAATCTTTCCTATTACAGAGCCGGAGGAAAACTGGATGGTGAAGAATTGTTCAAAGCCTATTTCTCTGTCAATGCAAATAAGCGGTTAGCTTTTGGATTTAACATAGATTATCTATACGGACGCGGATTCTACCGCAATCAGTCCACTGCTCATTTCCACGGTTCGTTGTTTAGTAGCTACGTAGGCGACCATTATCAGGCGCATTTTATATACAGTACCAATAATTTGAAAATGGCGGAAAACGGCGGTATCGTGGATGATAGATACATCACCGATCCGCAAGCCATGGCAGAAGGAAAAAAAGAATACGAAGCGACAAATATCCCTACTTTCTTCACCAATACATGGAATAAAAACAAAGATTTTTCTGTTTTTCTTACCCATCGCTATAAGCTGGGTTTTTACCGAGAGCTGGAAGTAGAAGAAGACACAATAAGCGAATACGTTCCGGTAACCGGTTTTATCCATACGATAAAGTTTGAGAAAGGTCAACACAATTTTTTATCCAATACAGACCCGCAAAACTATTATCCGAAAACCTATATTGATTGGGGAAATGCAATGAGCGATGATTCGACCCTTTATTCAAGCGTAAAAAACACATTCGGAATAGCTTTACTGGAAGGGTTTAATAAATACGCAAAAGCCGGATTGACCGCTTTTCTCTCGCATAAAATGAGTCAGTACGAATTAATGACGACGGACACTGCCGGAATCAGAAACAACCATATCGAACAAGAATTGTATGCAGGAGGAGAATTAGCCAAACGGCAAGGAGAATTTTTACGATATAACGCCACCGGCGAGGTAGGCGTATCGGGAAAAGCCATCGGACAATTCCGTTTGAATGCCGACCTCAATTTGAATTTCCGCCTCCGCAAAGATACGGTTACTTTTACCGGACGAGTAGCCGTTACCAATCTTTTACCCTCTTTCTATATGCGTAATTATCATTCTACCCATTTCTGGTGGGACAACGCCAATGAGGATAAGGAATTTCGTACGCGCCTCGAAGGAGAATTGAACGTCGAACATTGGAAAACCAACTTGAAAGTCGCTCTGGAAAACAGTAAGAATTATACGTATTTCAATGCAGACGCCCTTCCGGTACAACACGACGGAAATATACAAGTGATGTCGGCAATTTTGAACCAAAATTTTCGATTGGGTATTTTCCATTTGGATAATGAAATTGCTTGGCAAAAGTCGAGCAACTCCGATATATTGCCCCTGCCAGATTTGTCCTTGTATCACAACTTCTATATAGAAACTAAATTAGCCCGTAAAGTGCTTAGCATACAGTTGGGAGTCGATGTGCGTTATTTCACCAAATACAAAGCATTGACATATACTCCCGCTATCCAGCAATTTCATTTGCAGGCACGGACGGACGAAGAGGATAATCGTACGGAAATCGGCAACTATCCCATCATAAACCTGTACGCTAATTTACATTTAAAACGCACGCGTATTTTTGTTATGATGTATCACGTAAACGATGGTATTTTAGGCGATTCCAATTATTTTTTAGTGCCTCATTTTCCTATTAACCAACGCTTGCTTAAATTAGGACTTTCATGGAATTTTTATGACTAACAGATATGAAACTATTCACGTTGAAATCATTCGATTATTTTGTATTTGTTGCCGTATCGGTAGCCATGCTTTTTGCAGGAGCTTGCAGCAACGGAAAAGAAGTAAAAACGGCAATCATCCCTCCGATTACTTCACATGACTACGATTCCATTGTTGCCGAAGGTGTTATCCGGGCAACTATTGAATATAATTCTACGGATTTTTATGTAAATGGCGATACCTTGTCCGGTTTTCATTACGAACTTCTCAACCTCTTTGCAGAAGAGAAAAAGCTGAAAGTGGAAATTATACCGGAAATGAGCTTTGAAAAACGAATAAGAAATTTGAATGACGGTAAATGCGATATAATAGCTTATGGAATGGCGGCAACTAATGAATTAAAAGATTCTTTGTTGCTCACCGTTCCCCTTATGTTAAGCAAATCGGTGCTTGTGCAGCGGAAACCCAATGAGGGAAACCCCTCCTTCTATATCGAAAGTTTATTGGATTTAAGCGGAAAGACGATTCATTTGGTAAAAGGTTCGCCTTCCATCATGCGTATTCGCAATTTAGGGGTAGAAATAGGCGACAATATTTTTATAAAAGAAATAGATAAATACGGCTCTGAGCAACTGATGGCTATGGTAGCTCACGGTGATATTGATTATGTGGTCTGCGACGAACATATTGCTCGCGCTTCAACGGACTTTTTATCTAACTTGGATATTCATACGGACGTAAGTTTTAATCAATTTTATTCATGGGGGGTTGGTAAACAATCACCCATACTCCATGATAGTTTGAATGTTTGGCTTTTACAATTCCGAATAACAAAACAATATAAAGAGCTTTATAACAAGTATTATCATTGATGCTAAAAAAAGAAAAAATAAACTGGGGGTTTATTGGTTGTGGGGATGTAACAATTAAAAAGAGCGGTCCGGCTTTCAGAAAAATAGAAGGCTCTGACGTGGTAGCGGTAATGAGTCGTAGCGGTGAAAAAGCGAAAACATACGCAGAGAAAGCAGCTATAAAAAAATGGTATGACGATGCGCAAAAATTAATTGATGATAAGGAAGTGGATGCCGTATATATAGCTACCCCTCCTTCCTCGCATGCTACTTATGCCATCATGTCTATGAAAGCGGGTAAGCCTGTATATATTGAAAAACCGATGGCGGCAACCTATGAAGAATGTACCCGTATCAATTATGTAGCCAATGAAGAAAAAGTTCCTTGTTTTGTGGCATACTACCGCCGTTACCTTCCATACTTTATAAAAATAAAGGAGTTGGTAAAGCAGGGAGCGATAGGAAATGTACTAAATGTTCAAATCCGTTATATCCAATCGCCGGGCAAACAAGATTATGATAAGAACAACCTGCCTTGGCGAGTACAACCGGACATTGCAGGCGGAGGATATTTTTATGATTTGGCTTCGCATCAATTGGACTTTTTGCAGGACGTATTCGGTTGTATTCTCGAAGCAAACGGTTATACAGTCAATCATGGCGGATTTTACAAAGCGGAAGATACCGTAAATGCGTGTTTCCGCTTTGAAAACGGATTGACAGGTTCCGGTATTTGGTGTTTTGTCGCTGACGAATCAGCTCAAGAGGACGTTATTGAAATAACCGGCGATAAAGGAACCCTCCGTTTTTCTGCTTTTGCATTTACACCCATCGCTTTGCATACGAAACGTGGGGACGAAAAAATACCTTTCGACGCAAACCCTGAAAATATTCAATATTTCTTGATTCAGGCAGTTGTAAATCATCTGTTGGGAAAATCAACCTGTACCTGTACGGGCGAAAGTGCAACCATTACCAACTGGGTATTGGATAAGGTATTAGGTAAGATATAGCGTTCAACAACTCCTTTGAAAACGAAAACAATAACCGCCGGAAACAATCGCATTCAAGTTATAAAAATCCCTTTATCTGCCGGCTGTTCTTTTCCTTCCGTTTGAACCTGTCAAAAAATTGCGCAAGTTGCTTTTTTCTCCCATGCCTCTCCCTGTAAATAGATGTCAAATGCTTAGGGATTACGCTTCTATTACCCAAAGAAAAATTCTCGTTGTTCTAACTTTTCTTTTGGCGTTTTTGCGCTGAAAACAGGTTTCAGGGTATAAGGATGATAGCCCGTGTACCATGCTTCGGTGGACATCGTCATAGGAGTAGGAGTAAAATCCTGTACTTGCTCCAATCGAAGTTTTAATCGGTGAGTGATATGAGATAACTCTTTCATATCTTTCATAAGGCAACCCGGATGACTGCTGATAAAGTACGGAATAAGCTGTTGAGGAAGGTTTTCTTCCCTGTTTATCCTGTCGAATGTTTTTTGGAAAGCCTCGAATAAACCAAATGAAGGTTTACGCATCACCTCCAATACATGCTCGCTTGTGTGTTCGGGAGCGACCTTTAAACGTCCGCTTACGTGCCGGGTGATAAGCTCGCGCGTATATTCCGCAGCTGCGCGATTCAGAATCGGGTCTTTACCCTCGTGTAGTAATAAATCATAGCGCACACCGCTACTGATAACGCTTTTTTTAACGCCTTCGATGGAATCGACAGAACGATACAAATCCAACAACGGACGGTGGTCGATGGGTAAGTTCGCGCATACTGCCGGATGGATGCACGAAGGACGTTGGCAGCGACGACACAGAACTTCGTTTTTACCTCGCATCATATACATGTTGGCTGACGGACCTCCCAAATCACTAAGGTATCCTTTAAAATCAGGATGTTGAGTGATTGTTTTGACTTCTTGGAGGATGCTTTCTTTACTGCGGCTAACAACAAATTTTCCTTGATGAGCAGATATGGCGCAAAAGGCGCATCCGCCAAAACATCCTCGGTGAATGTTGACGGAAAATTTTATCATGTCGTAAGCCGGAATCCGTTTACCCCTGTATTTGGGATGAGGAAGACGGGTATAAGGAAGGTCGAAAGACTGATCAAGATCCTCCTGTGTCCAAACAGGATAAGGAGGGTTAACGACAACCAGATCCCCCTCTGTTTTTTGAATGAGGCGGGAAGCAATATGCTTATTGCTTTCTTCTTCGATATGACGGAAATTTACAGCTTGTTTCTTTTTATCTTTGAGACACTCCTCATGAGAGAAAAGAGAAATATCATTTTCTTTCGGCGCTGCTGCCTGAGTACGATAAGCTGTTTGAGGAACGTCGCAGGGTAACTGCATGTTGTTTGCAAGAAAATGACGAGCAACCTCTTTGATGGGTTTCTCCCCCATGCCGTAAACTAATAAATCGGCTCCACTGTCGTACAAAATACTTTTTCGAAGACAATCCTGCCAGTAATCGTAATGAGTTAGTCGTCGCATGGACGCTTCGATGCCTCCGATTATCACAGGTACATTCGGCCAAAGTTTTTTTAAAATGCGACTATAAACAACAACAGGATATTCGGGGCGCATATCGGAACGTCCGTCGGGAGTGTAAGCGTCTTCACTGCGAAGACGCTTGTTGGCGGTGTATTTGTTAACCATGCTATCCATGCAACCACCGCTAACAGCAAAAAACAGACGTGGAGAACCTAATTTCTTAAAATCGCGCAAATCATCACGCCAATTGGGTTGGGGAACGAGAGCGACGCGCAGAGATTCGGCTTCTAAAATGCGTCCGATGACGGCAGATCCGAAAGAAGGATGATCTACATAAGCGTCGCCACTGAATAAAATAACGTCTAATTCCTTCCAACCACGTAATTCAACTTCTTTTTGGGTGGTGGGTAACCAATCGGTTAAACGATATTCTTTCATACGGCAACAACTAAGTGGAGGAAATGAGTTTTATCGAAGCAAAGGTAGGAATAATTCTATTTCATCCGTTAGCGGAATGACAAGGCAACCCCATCAAAATAAGGATAATAAGGATAATAGGGTAGGGGTAAGGCATGACTTGCTTTTGCCCTTGCCGCAAGGAACGTTGGAGCAGCGGACGTTGCAGAGGTTAATTCCGCCAATAGATTTCTATTTCATATTTTCAATCTGTAAGGTCTGCATAGCAGATAATGTTACGAAGTTATAAAATGAATAGACAGAGGGGAATTCTTTTGATTATCGAATGGTCGGTATAAGAGGAAACGTTACTTTTGTACACGTTATTCAATAGAATTTAAAAATTTAGTAATTTAAGGAAAATGGCAAATTTAGATTTAAACAAGTATGGTATTGAAGGGGTAACGGAAATTGTGTACAACCCTTCTTATGAGGTATTATTTGCTGAAGAAACGAAGGATTCTCTTCAAGGGTATGAAAAAGGTCAGGTAACAGAATCGGGTGCTGTAAATGTAATGACGGGTGTATATACCGGTCGCTCTCCTAAAGATAAATTCTTTGTGTTGGATGATACTACGAAAAATACAGTATGGTGGACGTCGGACGAATATAAAAATGATAATAAACCCGTAACGAAAGATACGTGGAAAGTATTGAAAGGTCTTGCCACTACGGAACTTTCAAACAAAAAATTGTTTGTAGTAGATACCTTTTGCGGAACCAATGCAAACACTCGTTTGAAAATCCGTTTCATTGTGGAAGTAGCATGGCAGGCGCATTTTGTTATGAATATGTTTATCCGCCCCACAGCAGAAGAATTGGCTGATTATGGCGAACCTGACTTTGTGGTAATGAACGCTTCAAAAGCGAAAGTAGAAAACTACAAAGAGTTGGGACTTAATTCCGAAACGGCAATTGTGTTCAATTTGACCGAAAAAATTCAGGTGATTCTCAATACTTGGTATGGTGGTGAAATGAAAAAGGGTATGTTTTCTTACATGAACTATTTGCTTCCATTGAAAGGTATCGCTTCTATGCACTGTTCCGCCAATACGGATTTGAAAAAGGATAATACCGCTATTTTCTTCGGATTGTCAGGAACGGGTAAAACTACTTTGTCAACGGATCCGAAACGGCTGCTGATTGGCGACGACGAACACGGATGGGACGACGAAGGCGTGTTTAATTTTGAAGGCGGATGTTATGCCAAAGTTATCAATTTGAGCAAAGAAGCCGAACCGGATATTTACGCCGCCATCAAACGGGATGCGCTTCTTGAAAATGTTACGGTGGACGCTGAGGGCAAAATTGATTATAACGATAAAAGTGTAACGGAAAATACGCGCGTTTCTTATCCTATTTATCACATTACCAATATCGTGAAACCGGTTTCCAAAGCGCCGGCTGCTAAGAAAGTTATTTTCCTTTCGGCTGACGCTTTCGGCGTATTGCCTCCGGTATCTATTTTGGATTCCGAACAAACAAAATATTATTTCTTGTCCGGATTTACGGCTAAATTAGCAGGTACGGAACGAGGAATCACCGAACCCACTCCTACTTTCTCAGCATGTTTTGGTGCTGCTTTCTTGTCATTACATCCTACCAAATATGCGGAAGAATTGGTAAAGCGTATGGAAAAATCGGGCGCTAAAGCATACTTGGTGAATACAGGTTGGAATGGTACGGGGAAACGCATCTCGATTAAGGATACTCGCGGTATTATAGATGCTATCCTTGACGGTTCGATTGATAAGGTTGCAACGAAATCTATTCCTTATTTCAACATGCAGGTTCCTGCGGCGCTTCCGGGTGTAGATACCAAGATTCTTGACCCGCGCGATACCTATGGCTCAGCCGGACAATGGGAAGAAAAAGCGAAAGACCTTGCCGGACGCTTCATTAAGAATTTCTCTAAATTCACAGGAAATACAGTAGGGAAGGCATTAGTAGCCGCCGGTCCGAAACTCTGATCAACAATTATTACTGTGATTGCTTACAAAGAATGGGGTTGTATCATAATGATACAACCCCATTCTTATGTGATACGCCTTTTTTGTGCCACCTGCTAATTTCCTACATGGAATATCTTCTATTAACAATCATTTGCACAGATTGATTGTTTTGTCTTATAACATTTCAGACATCTATCACCTTTACCGATGCCAATTTTTTTTCCGAATATTCATACTTTTGCCCCCTTAAAGCATCACGTATGAATCGCATCACGTCATACATCCGCCAATTCTTTCTGCTGTTTTAGGGAAGCATCCAATCCGGTCTTATCCACATCATAAAGCAAAACAATAGGCTTGAAACGGTGGGAGAGTTTACGAATGACAATAACAGGAATAAGACAGTACATTCCTAAAAAAGAGCTGTTTACAAACTATACCGATAAGCAAATCTTAGATATTCGGCATAAACTCAATCGAAGACCTGGAAAATTGCTTAATTTTGAGGAACCGTATAACGTCTTCCACAAAATGATAAATAAGAAAGTTGCATGTAATATTTGAATCTACCCGGAGGGAAATTCTATAAAATTTATTATCAGGAAGAAAATGGGAATAGTATGCTCGAACAACAAAGCATAGAATAGAGTACAAACAAAGTTGGCACGATGACTACCTCAAATAGATATTCGGCTTTGCCCATGCGCAGGGCGGACGAATTTATATCGGCAAGAGTAAATTTGGAATAAGTAATCAGATAAAGATATGAACGAAAAGAAACTGATTGAACGAAAGCAATATATGCAAACTTTGCGCAACTTGAAAGACCAAAATATTATCAAGGTCATTACAGGGGTGCGCCGTTGCGGAAAGTCCACGCTTTTACAAATGTTTGCCGACGAACTCTTGCAAAACAGCATTTCACGGCAACAAATTCAGTTCTATAATTTTGAAGACCCCGACATTTATACTATCGGGAGTTGGAAAGATATTTACGACTACATTAAAATTCGGCTTTTGCAGGACGAAATGAATTATATCTTTTTAGATGAAGTTCAAAATATTGACGTCTTTCAACGTCTTGTAGATGGACTCTTTATAAAGAAAAATGTTGATTTGTATGTTACCGGCTCTAACGCTTATCTGCTTTCGGGCGAGTTGGCGACATTGCTGACAGGAAGGTATATTGAAACCAATATACTTCCATTGCAATTCTCTGAATATTATGATTTTATAATTTCAAAACCGCTAAACTTATTGAAAAATGGGAATTTGGCGGTTTCAGAAGTTCAAAATGTTGAATATAAGCCAAATAACACATTTAATCCGCCAAACTCATCAAAGATAGAAACTTTGTCGGTTTTTGTAACGGAAGGGGGTATTCCGGAATATTATAATCAAAAGAATATCAACCAAAAACAGGCAGACGGTTTTGTGCAAAGCGTTTTAAGTACTATCATTGAAAAAGATATTTTTCAGCGATTGACAGTTAAAGACAAACACAATTTCAATAAAATAATTGATTTTGTTTTTGATTCAGTCGGCTCCTTTGTTTCACCACGTTCCATTTCCGATACCTTACGCAGTCAAGGAACGATAATAGATAAAGAAGCGGTTGCAAGGTATTTAGATGCTATGTGCGATGCGTTTTTGCTCTACAAAGCCTTTCGATATGAAATCAAAGGAAAAGAACTGTTGAAAACATTGAATAAATACTATCTGGTTGATCCCTGTTTCCGTAAAGTTCGCCTCAAACGGGATATGAAAAAGGATATTACACATTGGTTGGAAAATATCGTCTATTTTGAATTGTTACGTCGCAATAAGGAGGTTTTTGTTGGGCAGATAAACGGTAAGGAAGTCGATTTCGTTGTTACTGACCATGACGGCTATACCTCTTATTATCAAGTTGCATGGACCACTATGACACCCGAAACGCTTGAACGTGAACTTGCATCGCTTAATGCCATTAAGGATTCCAACCCTAAATATCTGCTGACCACCGATATGGATTTTAATCCTGTCTATAATGGTATTCGTAAACTGAATGTCGTGGACTGGATGTTGACAACGACTATCTGAAAATTCCGATTATGCGAGTGCAAAATCAAACTTGCTTGAATTTTCTGAACGTGAGGAATTTAGGTAAATGCTATGGGGGAAAGAAAGCACATTCAAGTGCGAGGGTGCAGACACAAACAAGGGCGGCAAGTGGATAATTAAAGATTAGCGGTTAGGACAGAAGTTCACATTCCCTATGCCCCAAAAAGCCGATTCTTTGACTGAAAAAGATTGCTGAACAAGTTGATAAGGTTTATTTTCTTCTGGATTAGATGAAGGTTTGTTTCAGATTGTGCAACCGGCTGTACAATCGGTTTGGAAGAAGGGGCGTAAGCAGCGAAATTAGGGGCATCGGATAAAGCCAAATGCAATTCCTTGTCAATGATGTCCGATATTTCAACAAAATTGTGGGCATGGCTGCAATCCAATCCTTTTAATAAACCAGTAAAAATCACCCATTTGTATGAAAAACAGCTTTTTGATTGTCATTTTTGTGCTACAACAGGAAACAAAAAATGAAATGGATAATAAACTAAGAATTGCCGCTTGATATAAAAAAAGAGACACCCTCATCTTGTTTTATGAAATGAAAATACCCGGTTAATGCTGAGTTCTTAACTCATAATATCGCAAAAAAAGTGAATAACTCAAGCCAAATTTTCCATGAATATTTTTTGCCCGATTCAACGATTTTATTATATTTGTAATTGCAGAGAAGAAATACGGAGCCATGTCTTCCGCATGTAATCGACGCAATAAACCGCTTCCGCATGAATGGGTATACCGTACGGTGGGCAGTAAACCCGGAAATCGGAAAGCAGTTTATTCAGGTAACAGCCATACAGGAGAATCGATTGACAGATGCGCGCTGAAGATTGATACCCGCCGAACAGGCTGCTACCCCGCGTCCTTACCCCCACCGGCAGACGGCACGGAATCCGTAGGGCTTGTAGGAGCAAGGCTTACCCTTTCCCTCCCCCTCTTGGTTTCCCGAAGCGTTCTTCTGTATGATGCGTGCAGTACACTCCCGCTTGAGTTAGCGTACGGCTCCCGAGTGAGCCGTAAAAGGAAGAGTCGGGATGGAGGCCTGCTTAGGCAACTGCTGTGGGTGGCCCGAATGATAGAAACGCCATTTATGGTTCGGTACAGTTATGGGCAAACAGTTATCTACGTCATGATACCGGTAGCAGAAGACAGGGAATCCGCCGAGGAATGGTAGGGCAAGGTGCCTTCCCCTGCATTTCTGCATCCCCTCTGGCAGACAACAGCGCAACATGGAGGCGAGTTTTACCCGCCCCTGTGTTGCCTCTAACCCAAAATAACATGATAATGAATGAACAACCCCCCAATAACATGACAATGAATAAACAACCCACAGTAAAACAGTTTGACAATACAATTTTGAAAAACCCATAGTTCCACCCATACCCTTGATCATCAACAACTAACAGAATATCCGATTCTAAATAAGCACACAATTGAATATCAACGAATTGAGAACACACATACCCCCGTTTTTAACCCCTGTTTGTAAAGAAAAAGTAACCCATGCCACTAAAAGAAAAGCAGACATACCCGAACCCCCGCCGCCACCCATTGCCCGAATGGATGGGCAAGACGTGCCTTGCCCTCCCTCTCCAAAGGAGCGAAAACACCGGACAAACCATTCGTCCGAAGTCAAACAAATTCACAGAAATTTATTTTTTTTCGGAATGTTCTCTTTTGTACCCCTCGAATTTCAATAAACCCCCATTACCACGAGCTTACAGAGAAAAAAACACCTGCAAAAAAATGCCAATTTCCTGCCCATTTTTGACCATTTTTGACCAAAGACACAAAAAAGAGCCGAAAAAAACACAAAAAACTGCCCTTTTTTTTTTCCATTCACCCCATCAATAAAATTCAACAAACAATGCAAAAAAATAGAACACATAGATACACAAAAACACAGCAGTGCGTAGAGGCAGGTTTGCTGCCCCTGCTTGGTAACAGGATAATTGCATCAAAACAATGTGGTAAGAATGGTAGGATGGTAAGAGGAGGCATGACTCGCCAACCGATTTAATAAAACATATGTAGATACGCATGGAAAAAACGCTACCTTTGCCCGTCAAACTAAAAAAATGAATACAATTAGAAATGATATGAGTGAGAAATTGTTTATTTTCGATACAACATTGCGAGATGGAGAGCAGGTACCCGGTTGTCAACTGAATACAGTGGAAAAGATACAGGTAGCAAAGGCGCTGGAGGCTTTGGGAGTGGATGTCATTGAAGCGGGATTTCCTGTTTCAAGTCCGGGAGATTTTAATTCCGTCATTGAAATATCGAAAGCTGTAACGTGGCCTGTTATCTGCGCTTTGACTCGTGCTGTGGAGAAAGACATTGACGTGGCTGCCGAAGCATTGAAATACGCCAAGCGGAAACGGATTCATACAGGGATAGGAACTTCGGATTCGCATATTAAGTACAAATTCAATTCTACTCGGGAAGAAATTATCAAACAAGCTGTGGCTGCGGTGAAATATGCCCGTAACTATGTGGACGATGTGGAATTCTATGCCGAAGACGCCGGACGTACCGATAACGAGTATTTAGCTCGGGTGGTGGAAGCCGTCATCAAAGCGGGAGCAACGGTGGTGAATATCCCCGATACGACGGGGTACTGCCTTCCTGCGGAATACGGTGCAAAGATAAAATACCTTTGCGAGCATGTGGAGGGTATAGATAAAGCCATTATCTCCACCCATTGCCACAATGACCTCGGTATGGCTACCGCCAACACAATGAGCGGTGTTTTGAACGGGGCGCGTCAAGTGGAAGTTACCATGAACGGTATCGGTGAGCGTGCGGGTAACACAGCTTTAGAGGAAGTCGCCATGATTATCAAAAGCCATCGGGAAATCAATATCGAAACGAATATTAATACGCCAAAGATATACCCTACAAGCCGTATGGTATCAAGCCTGATGAATATGCCGGTACAGCCCAACAAAGCCATTGTAGGACGTAATGCCTTTGCCCATTCTTCGGGTATCCATCAGGACGGTGTACTAAAAAATACGGAAACTTATGAAATCATTAATCCACGCGACGTAGGTATTGACGATAATTCCATTGTTCTTACCGCCCGTAGCGGACGTGCAGCATTGAAACATCACCTTACCGCCCTTGGCGTGGAACTGACAACGGAGAATTTGGATAAAGTATATGAAAAATTCTTAAAGCTTGCCGACAAGAAAAAGAACCTTAGCGACGACGACATATTGGTATTGGCAGGAGCAGACCGCAACCAAAATCACCGCATCCGAATGGATTATTTGCAAGTAACGAGTGGGGTAGGGGTGCGTCCTGTCGCAAGTCTGGGACTAAATATATCAGGAGAAAAATTTGAAGCTGCCGCTACCGGTAACGGTCCGGTAGATGCTGCCATCAAAGCCTTGAAGCAAATCATTAATCGCCAAATGACGCTGAAAGAGTTTACCATTCAGTCCATCAGCAAGGGGAGTGATGACGTAGGTAAGGTACACATGCAAGTAGAATACAACAACCAGATATATTATGGCTTTGGAGCTAACACGGATATTATCGCAGCTTCAGTGGAAGCCTATATCGATTGTATTAATAAATTTAGCATGTAGTTTTTGAGTTGGTAAGTTTATAAAAATACGAATAAAAAAGATGAATACATTGTTTGATAAAATCTGGGATTCCCATGTTGTAGATAAGAGGGAGGGAGGACCTACCCAACTTTACATAGATAGGTTATATTGCCATGAGGTAACCAGTCCTCAGGCTTTTTCAGGAATACGAGCGAGAGAGGTCGCGTGTTTCCGTCCGGATAAGATTTATTGCATGCCCGACCATAATACGCCGACACACGATCAGGATAAACCGATTGAAGACCCCGTATCAAAAGTACAGATAGACACATTGGCAAAAAATGCTGCAGATTTTGGGTTGACCTATTTCGGGATGCGGCATCCTAAAAATGGGATTATTCATGTGGTAGGTCCTGAATTGGGATTGACTTTACCGGGGATGACAATTGTATGCGGAGATTCGCATACTTCCACACATGGTGCGTTGGGGTCGGTAGCTTTCGGTATTGGAACAAGTGAGGTAGAGATGGTGTTGGCTTCGCAATGTGTGTTACAAACCAAACCAAAGACGATGAAGATTACTGTGGAAGGAATGTTGAATAAGGGAGTAACGGCGAAAGATTTGGCTCTTTATCTTATTTCCCAAATGGGGACGGGTGGTGCTACGGGATATTTTGTGGAATATGCGGGGGAAGCTATCCGCCGTCTGAGCATAGAGGGACGTTTAACGCTTTGTAATCTCAGTATTGAGATGGGAGCGCGTGGAGGGATGATTGCGCCCGACGAGATTACGTTTGAGTATTTGAAAGGGCGTGAATATGCTCCGCAAGGAAAAGAGTGGGAGAGAGCAACGGCTTATTGGCGAACCTTGCGGAGTGAGGAAGATGCCATATTTGATAAAGAAATAACGTTTTTTGCAAAAGAAGTGGAACCGATGATCACTTACGGCACGCATCCGGGCATGGGTATGGGTATTGGCGGACGTATTCCTTGGTCAAAAGAGATTCCTGAAACGGGGCGTGTTTCTTACGCAAAATCCCTTGAATACATGGGGTTTAAAGAAGGCGAAGCATTGCTTGGCAAAAAGATAGATTATGTATTTCTCGGTTCTTGCACTAACGGACGTATAGAAGATTTTCGCGCTTTTGCTTCTGTGGTAAAAGGAAAAAAGAAAGCCGGCGAAGTAACGGCATGGCTTGTCCCCGGTTCATGGAGCGTTGAGAAACAAATACGAGAAGAAGGGCTTGACAAAATATTTGAAGAAGCAGGGTTCGCGCTCCGTCAACCGGGTTGTTCAGCTTGCTTGGCTATGAATGACGACAAAATTCCGGAAGGGAAATATGCGGTATCGACTTCAAACCGTAATTTCGAAGGTCGGCAGGGACAAGGAGCGCGCACCTTGTTGGCAAGTCCGATAGTAGCGGCAGTAGCGGCGATAACAGGAGTCATTACGGATCCGAGAGAATTTTGACAGAATAATTAAATTGACTGATTGAAACGTATATAAATAAAATGACAGTGAAAGAAAAGCTTGCTATACTTAGGTCAACCTGTATTCCGCTTCCGGTTGAAAATGTGGATACAGACCAGATTATTCCTTCACGATTTTTGAAGGCAACAGATAAGAAAGGATTTGGTGATAATTTGTTTTATGACTGGCGATATGATAAACAAGGGAAGAAAGTAGAGAGTTTTGTACTGAATAATTCCGTTTATACAGGTAAGATACTCGTTGCAGGTAAAAATTTCGGGTGCGGTTCGAGTCGGGAACATGCGGCTTGGGCGATTGCCGGATATGGATTCCGAGTGGTGATTTCAGCTTCCTTTGCCGACATATTCCGAAATAATGCCTTGAATAATTTTGTACTTCCTTTGGTAGCAACCGAGAGCTTTATGGCAGAACTTTTTGCTTCCATCGGAAAAAATCCTCAAACGGAAGTGGAAGTAAATCTCCCTGCACAAACGGTTACCAATAAGAGTACGGGTAGAAGTGAATATTTTGAGATAAATGCTTACAAAAAATATTGTTTGGCTGAAGGATTGGACGATATTGATTTTCTTTTGTATAGTAAAGATAAGATAGAAGCATGGGAAAAATCCGGAAAATAGAAATCATGGATACTACGCTTCGCGATGGCGAGCAGACAGGCGGAGTATCTTTTGTTCCTCATGAGAAGTTATTAATAACGCGTCTGCTTCTTGATGAGTTGAAAGTAGATCGTGTGGAAATTTGTTCGGCGCGGGTTTCGAGCGGAGAGTTCAATGCGGCGAAGATGATATGCGATTGGGCTGTGCGTCGGAATATGCTGCATAAGATTGAAATATTGGGTTTTGTTGATGGAAAACAGTCTGTGGATTGGATTCGGCAAGTAGGAGGAAGCGTAATCAATTTGCTTTGCAAAGGTTCGCTGAAACATTGTGAAAAGCAGTTGGGTAAAACCCCCGGAGAACATATCCAAGATATTTGGGACGTAGTAAATTATGCTTCTGGAAGAGACATTGAAGTAAATATCTATTTGGAGGACTGGAGTAATGGAATGAAGGATTCGCCCGGATATGTCTATCAATTGGTGGATGCGCTGCAAGACAAGGCTGTCAAAAGGTTCATGCTCCCCGATACTTTGGGAATTCTCAACCCGCTGCAAGTGATAGAATTTATGAGGAAGATGATAAGACGCTACCCGAATCTGCATTTTGATTTCCATGCTCACAACGACTATGATTTGGCTGTGAGCAATGTGCTTGCAGCGGTGCTTAGCGGTGCGAAAGGGCTTCATACCACTATTAACGGACTGGGCGAACGAGCCGGCAATGCCCCTCTTGCAAGTGTACAAGCTATTTTGAAAGATCATTTTAATGCCGTTACAAATATTGACGAAAGCCGGTTGAACGATGTCAGCCGGGTAGTAGAATCTTATTCGGGTATCGTTATTCCTGCCAACCAACCTATTGTGGGAGAAAATGTGTTTACGCAAGTGGCTGGGGTACATGCCGACGGTGATAACAAGAACAATCTTTATTATAACGATTTGCTTCCTGAACGTTTCGGTCGGGTTCGGGAATATGCCTTAGGTAAGACTTCGGGAAAAGCAAATATCCGCAAGAATCTGGAAGCTTTGGGATTGGAATTGGACGAAGATTCCATGCGGAAGGTAACGGAACGGATTATTTTGCTTGGCGACAAGAAAGAGTTGGTAACGAAAGAAGATCTTCCGTATATTGTTTCGGATGTGCTGCAACAGGAAGATATGGATAATAAGGTAGTGTTGAAGAGTTATTTTGTAACCTTGGCTCATGGGTTGAAACCGATGGCTACGCTCAGTATAGAGATAGAGGGAAAAGTCTATGAAGAGAGTTCCTCCGGCGACGGACAATACGACGCTTTTGTACGGGCGTTGCGCAAGATATATAAAGTAACGTTGGGGAAGAAGTTTCCGATGCTGGTTAATTATGCGGTATCCATTCCGCCGGGTGGACGGACGGATGCCTTTGTGCAGACAGTTATTACTTGGAGTTTTAACGATAAGGTGTTTCGCACGCGAGGATTGGACGCCGATCAAATGGAAGCGGCAATAAAAGCGACAATAAAAATGTTGAACATAATTTAGGGTGATATGAGCAATATCATTTAACAGAAAAATTCAATAGGTCAGTTGGTTTTCGAGCGCAATGAATTTTTTTGGAGCAAGATTCAACGTTTACCTTTCTGTTTTGAATGGTCTTACAAATAGTTTCTATACCTTTGTGATAAAGAACTATTAGCTCAGTTGGTTCAGAGCGCTGCCTTGACAGGGCAGAGGTCGCCGGTTCGAGCCCGGCATAGTTCACGTCAACCATGTTAAACAATTAAAATTAAATTACCATGAAAACGTACCAGCAATTTATTAATGGGTCATTAATGGATTCCCATTCTTCGGATTGGATTGAAGTGGAAAATCCTTACACAGGGGAGATTATATCCTGCGTTCCGAAAGGCGACGACGTGGATGCTTACATCGCTTTGGAAGCAGCCAAAAAGTCGCAGACCGCATGGGCAGCCCAACCCGCCGCCCAGCGTGCCGGTTACCTCCGGCAGATGGCTGCCCTGATTCGCGCAAACCGCCTTGAACTGGCAAAAACGCTGGCAACGGAACAAGCTAAAATCCTCCCTCTGGCGCAGGTAGAGATAGATTTTACGGCAGATTATTTTGAGTATTATGCCGGATGGGCTAGAATTTACGAAGGTGAAATTATCCAGAGCGACCGCCTGAATGAAAACATCCTTCTGTTCCGCAAGCCCATTGGCGTTGTGGTAGGCATTTGCCCTTGGAATTTCCCGTTCTTCGTGATGGCGCGCAAGGTGGCTCCCGCCCTGCTTACGGGATGTACCATCGTTTTGAAGCCAAGTAGCCTGACGCCCAATACAACGTTTGAATTTGCCAAATTAGTCGCTACCTTAGGCTTGCCGAAGGGAGTAGTCAATTTTGTTTCAGGAAGCGGCAAAACATTGGGAAATACTTTGGTGAAAAGTCCGCTGACCGATATGGTAACCCTTACGGGCAGCGTAGAAGCCGGTGTAGAAATTATCAAAGCGACGGCAGATAATGTTACCAAAGTATCGCTCGAACTGGGAGGCAAAGCGCCCGCCATCGTCTTCGAAGATGCCGACTTGGATCTTGCCGTCAAAGGCATTGTTGATTCGCGGGTGATTTATAGCGGACAGGTTTGCAATTGCGCCGAAAGGGCGTATGTCCACAAAAAAGTGTACGACCGCTTTATCGACAAATTTACCAAAGCCATGCAAGCCGTTACCTATGGCGACCCCTTTGCTGACCCTGTTCCGAATATGAGTTCGCAAATCGACCGCGCCCAACAGGAAAAGATAGATGCCTTAGTAGTTCGCGCCAAAGCCGCAGGTGCTGAAGTGCTTACCGGCGGTAAAAAAGCCGACACCCCGACAGGCTATTTCTACGAACCGACCGTTTTGGTCAACTGCCGGCAAGATATGGAAATTGTACAAAAAGAAGTCTTCGGACCGGTCATTCCGGTTTTACCTTTCTCCGATTACGAAGAAGCCATCGCCTTAGCCAACGATTGTGAATACGGTTTGACTTCGTCGGTGTTTACCACAAACATCAACACCACCATGCAGGCAATTAAAGACCTGAAGTTTGGTGAAACTTATGTGAACCGCGAACATTTTGAAGGTATGCAAGGCTTCCATGCCGGATGGCGTAAATCAGGAATCGGCGGAGCCGATGGTAAACACGGCTTGATGGAATATCTGCAAAGTCAGGTAGCCTACATCCAGTTCTAATCCCGATAAAGAATGACAGTCAGTTCTTTCGCGCCATGTGCGCCATAGACTAAGCTCTGCTCGATATCGGCCGTTTTGGAGGGACCTGAGATGAACACGCCGAAGCCGGATTCGTTCATCCGAAGCAGCCGGTAAGCCTCCTGCATGGTAGCTACTATCCGGTCGGTATCGAGTTTCAAAATCAGATGTTGGGTAATAAACGGAAGGAGACGATGTGGCATATCGGCGTCCTCTAACCAGATGGCTCCGTTTTCCGCCACGCCGGTCTTCCCCGTGAAGGCAGCATGTTCTACTTTATCCAATTTTTCCAAAGAACAGTTGGCGGGGTATTCGGCTCTGACGCTCGACCGGTCAAAATCCAAGACGCCCGGCCAGGTAGCTGCTATATAACCGGTTATCTCCGTTGTTTTCAGTTCAACCACCTCCGCTCCGGCGGTTTTCAGGTTCTGTTGAAATAATCGGAGTTGTTCTTCCATATCCGGCAGTGGAGACTGATCTACCGGCTGATTCGGCAACGTAGGAAACACAGGTCGGTTTTTTCGGATAGCTTGTAAAATACCGGCTTTGCTCATGACTTTTTTCCTTTATGGGTTTGGAAATACCATTGTTTGAATGATTGCTGAGGGGGAGCAGGCAGTTCCCGTCCCTTGCCCCAGACATTGAGAGGCAGGTAAAGCAGTTTATCGGG
>SNRY01000173.1_pt1 | contig 23793 bp, 15 predicted proteins | sample 4693421 | NCBI WGS metagenome assembly SNRY01 (sample SAMN11003215, study PRJNA524138) | termite gut metagenome | isolation source: Bacteroidetes bacterial symbionts from single cell of protist host amplifed... | host: Streblomastix strix ... | reverse complement strand
ATATCTTGAAGTACTTCTAAAGCATCATCTAATTGATGAGAAAGTATATTGTATTGTGCCAATAATTTGTTATTCTCCATTCTCAACTCTTTTTCACTGGGGGACCTCAACACAAAATGCACCACTAAAAAAGCTAAAACTACACATCCTACCATATAAAATATCCATAGGAGTTTTGTTAACATTTTTTGCCGCAAAGTGGGATACAGCCTATCAAATGTCTGTGTTTGCGGATTGTATATATAGTAAACTTTACGCATGAAAAAGTAATATTTCTTGATAAAGAACGTAACAAAAGTAATAAAACGACTTATCTTTGCATAGTTTTTATAAGAATTTAGCAATAAGTAATAAATGAATGAAAAAGACATGTAACACATAATGTTGTCTGTTGCTTAATAATTACCTGATTTTTACTACCAAATTCTCAATTAACATGACCGCAAAAGAAATCAGAGAATCGTTTAAAATCTTTTTTAAATCAAAAGAACATCACATAGTATCTTCGGCTCCAATGGTTATTAAAGATGATCCTACTTTGATGTTTACCAATGCCGGAATGAATCAGTTTAAAGACATTATATTGGGTAATCAACCGGCGAAATTCAAAAGAGTGGCAGACTCGCAAAAATGCCTTCGTGTAAGCGGGAAACATAATGATTTGGAGGAAGTGGGGCATGATACGTATCATCATACGATGTTTGAGATGTTGGGTAATTGGTCGTTTGGGGATTACTTTAAGAAAGAAGCTATTGAATGGGCATGGGAATATTTAGTTACGATACTGAAAATTAACCCCGAACGTTTATATGCCACGATTTTTGAAGGCAGTCCGGAAGATGGATTGGAACGTGATAACGAAGCTGCTGATATTTGGGGACAATTCCTCCCCAAAGAACACATCATAAACGGGAATAAGCATGATAATTTTTGGGAAATGGGCGATACGGGTCCTTGTGGTCCGTGTTCGGAAATTCATATTGATTTGCGAAACGAGACCGAACGTGCTAACACAGATGGGCTTTTGTTAGTTAATCAAGGTCATTCGCAAGTGATTGAGATTTGGAATCTTGTGTTTATGCAATACAACCGTAAAGCGGATGGAAGTCTTGAAAGTTTGCCGGCTAAGGTAATAGATACCGGCATGGGATTTGAACGCCTATGTATGGCATTGCAAGGTAAAATATCGAATTATGATACGGATGTGTTTCAACCGATTATCAAAGAAATAGCCCAGATAGTGAAGACGGAATACGGCAAGAATCCTCAAACCGATATTGCGATGCGGGTAGTTGCCGATCATATTCGTACTATCGCTTTTTCCATTACTGACGGGCAGTTGCCCTCAAATGCAAAAGCCGGCTACGTCATTCGCCGTATCCTTCGTCGTGCTGTTCGTTATGGCTATACATTCTTGAAACAAAAGCACGCCTTCATATATAAACTTCTGCCTGTATTGATTGATAATATGGGAGATGCTTATCCCGAATTAATTGCCCAGAAAGGTTTGATAGAAAAAGTAATTAAAGAAGAAGAAGAGTCTTTTCTGCATACGCTGGAAATGGGTATTCGTTTGCTTGACAGGACAATGGTTGAGACCAAGTCTTCCGGAAACCAAACCATTAACGGAAAAGATGCTTTTACTCTGTATGATACCTTTGGTTTCCCTATTGATTTAACAGAACTCATTCTCCGTGAAAACGGCATGAACGTTGACCTCGACGAGTTCAGTACAGAGATGCAAAGACAGAAAGAGCGCGCTCGCAATGCTGCTTCCATAGAAACCGGCGATTGGGTGATACTAAAAGACGGCACAACGGAATTTGTGGGTTATGACTATACGGAATATGAAACTTCCATAATACGTTATCGCCAAATCAAACAAAAGAATCAGACGTTCTATCAGATAGTATTGGATGTTACGCCGTTTTATGCCGAAAGTGGTGGTCAAGTAGGCGATGTCGGTGTACTAGTAAGTGAATATGAAACCATTGAGATTATTGATACCAAGAAAGAGAATAATTTGCCTATACATATTGTAAAGAAACTTCCCGAATACCCTGAAGCTCCAATGATGGCTTGTGTAGATACGGATAAACGCGCTACTTGTGCTGCTAATCATTCGGCTACGCACTTACTGGACCAAGCCCTTCGTGAAGTATTAGGCGAGCATGTAGAGCAAAAGGGGTCTTTAGTAACACCGGAATCACTTCGTTTTGACTTTTCGCATTTTCAAAAAGTTGGATTTGCTCAATAAGCAATTGTATATTCAGTCAAAATCATTTGACGATGTGTTGGCAATGTGTAAAAATCGTGATGAGATGATGAAATGCATACCGGCTGTTCAACCTGTTTCCAATAAAGACCTTAAACAGACGGCATCCGGCTACGGTTATCGTATGGATCCTCTGTACGGTGTGTTGAGATTTCACTACGGAATGGACTTCTCGGCTCCTATAGGCACAAATATCTATGCTACAGGAAACGGCACAGTAGTTGCAATTGGTTGGCGAACCGGCTTTGGCAATGCGGTAGAAATAGATCATGGTTTCGGATATCGAACATTATATGCACACATGAGTGGATTTCGAACAAAAATGGGGCAAAAGGTAATGCGAGGTGAAATCATAGGTTTTGTAGGAAGCACAGGTAAGAGCACCGGTCCGCACTTACACTATGAAGTTCATATAAACGGTCAACCGGTAAATCCTATCAATTATTATTATATGGACTTGAATGCGGGAGAGTATGATAAGATGCTTCAAATAGCCACTAATCACGGAAAAATATTTGATTAAGAGGATACTTTTCCTATAAAAAATCGTTCCTTATATATAAGTGGGAAATTATGCACATTGACATAATCACTGTTCTACCCGAAATGATAGAGGGCTTTTTTAATTGTTCCATTGTAAAGCGTGCTCAAGTCAAAGGACTTACCGAAATCTACATTCATAATCTTCGTGATTATACAGAAGATAAATACCGGCGGGTGGACGATTATCCTTTCGGCGGGTTCGCCGGAATGGTTATGAAGATAGAACCCATAGAACGATGTATCAATACGTTGAAACTCGAACGGGAATACGATGAAATTATTTTTGCTACTCCCGACGGGGAACAATTTACGCAAAAAACAGCCAACACGCTTTCTTTAGCTAAGAACTTACTTATTCTTTGTGGACATTTTAAGGGGATTGATTATCGTATTCGGGAACACTTCATTACTAAGGAAATCAGTATTGGCGACTATGTACTTACCGGAGGGGAATTGGCGGCAGCTGTTATGACTGATGCCATTGTGCGCATTATTCCGGGAGTGATCTCCGATGAGCAATCCGCCCTTTCCGACTCCTTCCAGGACAATTTATTGGCGGCTCCCGTTTATACGCGTCCGGCAAATTATAAAGGATGGAAAGTACCTGATATTCTTTTATCGGGGCATGAGGCTAAGATTAAGGAATGGGAACTGCAACAGTCATTAGAAAGGACAAGGAAGTTAAGACCGGATTTATTAGAAAGATAAAAACAGATTATTAAAACCTGTTTAGAGTTGGTTGAAACCTTGTTTTATGAGAACTCCAAAGGAGTTATATATGTATAGAAAAGCCCGAATATGCCACTTTCTTCGACTCCGACAGAGTCGAATATTACTTTCATTGGCTATTCCTATCAATATCCGAATCCGAAAGATTCTTTTTAATTAAATTTGGATATGCTTTTACAGTATTTCCTTAAACAACACTTTGCGGTATGCTTCTGCTTTCTTTTCCAATACCAACGGATAAGCACGAGATGTTGAAGGCATACGATACAAGCGCATAACAGTGTTATTAAAAACAAATTCCGAAAAACTTCCTATTTCAGGTTGCGATATCTTAAATTGTGTTAGCAATATGTCTGTTGCTTTTTGTCCGGTAGCGATAATGGTTTTACATTGCGACAATTGATTCAATAGCCTGCCGATATCGGTAGCTTCCATTACTTCCAGAAATTTGTCGGAAGCATTATCCTGCAACCGGCGTACGACTGATGCAGTATCAAACAGTGCAATGCCTTTTTCCAATAAAAACGCTATGATACGGTCACGACAAAATGCTTTCCGGGGTTCATTCAAAAAATAATCTTTGTTATCAAAGAAGATTAACCCCATGATACGCCACATGTCGTTGTTTAAGTTGGGGTAATAAAAGTTCATTGACCATCGTTTCTTTTGTGGCGGAAAGCTCCCCAACATCAGTACTCGAGCATGAGAAGGCATAAAAGGTTCAAGCGGATGAGTTTCAATCAAAATATCGGTCATTTTTAATCTTTTTATTTACTATTTAGAAGGCGTACAAATTAATTTTGGGGTAATACAACCAACGGATAAAACATTTACTTTTGTTCAGTGAATTAATACTAATAATTAAAATCTAAACAAAATGGCTTATTTAATTAGTGAAGATTGTATTGCCTGTGGCACTTGTATTGACGAGTGTCCGGTAGAAGCTATCTCTGAAGGTGATATCTATTCAATTAACCCGGAAATATGCACCGATTGTGGCACTTGTGCAGACGCTTGTCCTTCTGAAGCGATTCATCCGGCTTGATGCTTGATGACGAACCGAACTATCACAAGAACGTGATGTGGCAGTAGCAAGATTTATTCTTGCTACTACTGTTTATGATAGCTTGGTTTCCTACTTTAGAATAACTTTGCCGGATATTCTCCTGCATCAATCAACGCTTTAATCTTATCAACCACGCCTTGACGGTCTGCCGCATACGTCACTCCAAACCATTTGGAAGTTGTATCAAGAACTTTTACGCGGGCGATTTTTTTTGTAATCAATTTATTGACTACTAATGGAATGAAGTATTCACTTTTCGGATTACTCATGTTTGCACGAAGGAATTCTGCAAAGTAATCTTCCGAATAGTTAAAATAATCGGGAGTGAACCCCCACATATTCATAGACACCGGCGTACTGTCATCAATTGTTATCAATTTTCCGTTCTCATCCTTAAAAGATACTTTACCGTCAATACGTTCGATAGAAGTACGTTCCACAACAGTTGTCAAATAACCGTCTTTATCCGTAGCGCATACACCGCGGGCTACAGAACCGCTTTCGCTTAACGTATTTCCCACATGATAACCCACCATGCAATAATCGTTCTGTTTTCCGTTTATTTCCGACAATTCCTTTCCAATTACAGCAAAACTGTCTCGACCGTAAAAATCATCTGCATTAACAACGGCAAACGGTTCTTTAATTACATCTTTGCCCATCAATACCGCATGATTGGTACCCCATGGCTTTGTGCGATCAGGGGGAACAGTAAAACCTGCCGGTACATCATCAATAGACTGAAAGACCATTTTTACAGGGATATAATTTTCATATTTACTGATAATCTTGTTACGAAAATCTTGCTCAAAATCTTTACGAATCACAAAAACAACCTTTCCGAACCCCCCGCGAATGGCATCATAAATAGAATAATCCATGATAGTTTCCCCGTTAGGTCCCAAACCGTCCAATTGTTTCAATCCTCCGTATCGGCTTCCCATACCGGCAGCAAGTACAAATAATGTTGGTTTCATTTTATTTTATGTTTAAGAATTTAATAGTAACACAAAAATACGAAATTAATCTCTGAATAGGATAGATAAAAAGGATACAAAAAAACAGTAAAAATCAGGTGTTCCACCTATGTTTTTACTGTTTTTTCTAAAACTCAAAACTGAACTACTTTTTCAGTGCCTCCTTTTTTGGACAGCCTTTTTTTATCCATAGAATGGAAAATTATTATCTCCCTATCGGATTTTGTTTCAGTTTGCCATTGGCTCTTACCACTTCGTCAGGATGATAAGGCATCACAATATCATATTCGGGTTCGAAGTGCCTGGCGGGCCATATTACTATCGGCGACCAGTCAGAATCAGGGTCTCCCCTCTCCTCATAATGTCTTCCGTATTTGGGAGCATCCAAAATTGTCCATTCTTTCCATCGTTTCAAATCCATGAAACGGTCGGAAAGTTCACCGGCTAACTCACAACGGCGTTCATGTTTCAGATCGTCCATGGTAGCGTTGGTATAGAGATCGCCCAAACCTGCACGGGAAGAAATACGATTCAGCGCTGCTGTCCCTTCGGCGATTTTACCCCGCACAATCAAAGCTTCGGCTTTATACAGCACCATTTCGGCAAAACGAACGATAGGCACATTCAAATCGGTGACCACTTCTTTCGGACCGCCAACGCCAGCGCCATTCACCACTTCTCCGTATTTGTATCCATCCATGTATTTCGCTAACTGAAATCCGGATTCGAGGTCAGACGTAGAGAAAAATCGCATCTTTAAGCCGTACATCACAATTTCATCGCCATATTCCCAAATGGTTGCTTTGAGTCTTGTGTCCTCCTTCTTATATTCTTCGTACAAGCCAAGCGTAGGTTTAAAGAAACCCCAGCCGTTGACTAATCCCCAAGCGTGATTTTCGAGCGTTACTCCCGGAAGTCTGCATCCTCGGTTGGTTTCAACAGAACTGACTATCGACCAGATATATTCTTTGCTCCAATTGTTGGCAATGGTGAATACATCTGCAAAGTTGTCTAATAATCCTCTTTTGCCTTCTGTTTCAATTTTGTCAACCAAAGGCGGTATCAAATCCCATTTGGTTTCATCGTATTGCGCCCAGTAGGCATACACCTTCACCATATATGCCCAGCAGGCGGCTTTATGTGCTCTACCCTGATCTTCCGGGGCATATTCTTCAAAATACGACACCAAATCAGCCGCTTTTTCCAAATCCTGAATAATCAGGTCGTAATTGTCCATTACCGTAGCGCGTTGTACAGGAATCCCATATTCGTACGGATCGTAATCCTCGTAACGGTCGAAAGGAACGCCGTTATCATCGCGTCCGTAGCGGTAAGCGATGTAGAAATGGCAGAAAGCCCGGAAAAAGTACGCCTCTCCCAAGCGGTGAGATTGAACCGGAGTAAGCTCGCCTTTCTTCAGCAAATTATAAATCAGCCAATTCGCTTTTGCAATATTGCCGTTTATAGCTTTCCACGCATCATACACTGTATTGCCATCATCTCCGGTATAATCAAAATTACACAAGTGATAGAAAAGGTCGCCACGCGTTCTTCCGAAAATCATGTCGTCGCCGCCGCCGGCCCATTCATAAAAGAAACCGCGTCCGAAGCAAGCGTCATCTTCGGTAAAGATACCTCCGGCATATACTGCGTTCATAGCTGCGGTAACCTCTGCATCTGTGTTTAGATATGTTTTCTCGGTAGGAGACTTCTCCGTAGAAACATCAAGAAAATCTGTGCAGGAACCAAAAGCCAGCACTAACATTGATAAAATAATATAACGTTTCATGTTTTATTTTTTAGAATTAAACAATTATCAATAAGTTAATTTAACACCAAACGAAATCACCCTTGGAACAGGATATTTTCCACCGTCAAGACCTTTGCCACCTACTTCGGGGTCCATACCGGAGTATTTGGTAAATGTATAGAGATTGTCGATACTCGTATATACGGACAATGCGCTTCCTCCATCCCGAAGAGCGGGCGAGATTTTATACAGATATCTGTTAAGCGAATAAGTCAGATTGATGTTCTTCACCCTCAAATACGATGCATCTTCCAAAAACCAGTCGGAATCGGTTGTGAAATTGTGATTCAAATCCAAAACCGTCAATCGTGGAATATCATTGGTTTTAGGATAAGCATCCAAAATCTTGTTCCATCGGTTAAAGTTTCCGTATGAATCACTCAGCCCAAGGCTTTTATATGCAAAAAACGATTTTATACCGCCAACGCCTTGTAGCAAGAAACTAAACGAAAGGTCTTTATAACTGAATCCTCCCGAAAAGCCATACGTAAGTTTGGGATAAAAAGCGCCCATTTGCAGCTTGTCGTCATTATTAATCGTTCCGTCTCCGTTCTGGTCAATGAATTTCAGGTCGCCCGCTTTGGCGTTCGGTTGTATCCGGTTGCCGTCTTTGTCCTGATAAGCGGCTGCTTCAGCATCACTCTGGAACAATCCGGCCGATTGAATTAACCAGTAACTGTTCAAGGGTTCGCCCTCAATCGTCCTGAACGGCATGGTGAAACCTGACCTAAATACGTCATCAAGTCTCCATACCGGTTTTACTCCTGTAGCAGGGTCAGCGAGACCGATATCAGACACCCAGTTTTTCAGGGTACCCAGATTAGCATTCAGAAAGTAACTCCAATTTTTTCCTGCTGTGTCGTTCCATCCTACAAGAAATTCAACGCCGGTATTGCGAATTTCTCCCTCGTTGATAAGTTTCGTACCAACCCCTATATAATCTGGAAAGTTCAAATCCTGCTGTTTGATCAGATTATAGGTGCGTTTGTTGAAATAGTCTACCGACAAACTCAGCCGGTCTTTCAGAAAACTTGCATCCAATCCGAGATCCGTTTGTTCGGAAGTTTCCCATGTCAGGTAGGGGTTAAAAGCCGACCCGATAGTAACGGTAGAAACGACTGAACCATTACCGAGAAATCCTGTGTTTTCGGAAATTAGATTCAGCGTAGGATTGCCATAAGCATAACCGATGGAAGCCAGATTTCCAATACGTCCCCAACTTCCTCTGAATTTCAGGTAATTAATGAAATCGGTTTTGGGAAAGAACGCTTCTTCGGACAACTTCCAAGCGGCAGTAACAGAGGGAAAATCGCCGTATTTCTTTTCTACCGGCAAACGTCCGGCATAGTCGCGACGATAGGATGCCGTAACAAAATAGCGGTCGTCATAACTGTAAGCAATACGACCTACCCCCGAAACGTTGTTGTCAGGATCCATATAGCCATCACCCACAACAATGTTTTGCGTCGCATAATTGAGGTACTGCATCGCTTCAGCATCACTCTCAAAACCATCTCCCCGAGCGGAAAAACTTCTGCCACGCTGCTCATTAGCTGTGGTAGAGAGTAATGCGCCCACCGTATGTCTACCGAATGTATGGTCGTAATTGAGCGTATTTTCAAATTCCCACTTGTAGAAACGAGAGGCGCTGTAACTAAGGCCATTCGTCGTTTTCGGGCTGCCGGGTTCCATCATTCTGGGAGAATAACCCTTAGAAAAATCATAATCCAACTTGTATGTAAAACGGCTGGTAAATTTCAAACCCGGAATAGGATTCAGAATCTCAAGAAAAGAGGAACTCGTTACATACGATGGTCCGGAAAAATTATTGTCATTTACCAATCTATGAACCGCATTGCTGCTATTCGTTTCAAAAATGTCAGCGAAAACGCCGTATTGTGCCGCGTATGCGGGATCGCTGGGAACAGTACCACCCCAGGTACCGGCAGGACCATAAGTGCCGTCATAATATACTTCCGCGTGTCTCGGCATAACCATAGCGCTAAAAATAGCAGAACTGTATGAAGCTTCAGTCCCATGATGTCTGGATTGCGCGGTATTCCATGTTGCATCTTCTCTTACACGGATATATTTACCCAATTGATAGGATCCCTGATATCGCAAATACAATTCTTTTTTCCATGAATTGATGATTGTACCTTGATTATCACTATACTGAACCGAAAGTTTATTGGACATGAGATCTGTACCACCTTCAAATGCGAGATAATGCCGTTGGAAAGGCGCAGTGCGGAAAATAGCATCCATCCAGTCGGTACGGGTTTGTCCGATATACGGGTTTTTGGTAGGATCCCATCCGGTTGGAAGGTTTTGACCATCCGCTGCAAAAGAAGCTTTCCTTACCTCTCTTTGTTCTTCTATTGTCAGGGATTGCATCAGGTTCGTAGCCTGAGCAATACCGTAAGTTCCTTCGTATGTTACGGACGGTCTGCCGGTTTTCGCTTTCTTGGTGGTTACCAGAATAACGCCCGCTGAACCGGAATAAGCACCGTAGATAGCAGCCGAAGCGGCATCTTTCAATACAACGATAGATTCGATTTCATTCAAAGGAATAGGGGCGCCGGGAACGCCATCCACTACCCACAAAGGCTTTTCACCGCCACGTGAGCCATTTCCACGAATGACAATAGTAGGATCTTCCGCAGGGCTACCGCCATTGTTACTGACGGTTACACCCGGAATCTGTCCTTGCAGTAAAGAAGTTACATTAGTAACCGGACGGTTTTTTACCATTTCCATATTGGTTACTATACCGATAGAAGCCGACAAGTCGGCTTTGCGTGTAGCGGCGCCGTAACCCAAGACTATCACTTCTTGCAACGCCAGCGAGTTTTCTTTCAAGACCACGTCAATTTTTTGCCGTCCGTCCAGTTTAATTTCCTGCTGGGTAAATCCTATAAACGAAAACACCAAGGTGGCATCTTTGTCCGACACGTTAATGGAATATTTTCCGTTCGTATCGGAAATGACACCGGTGGTCGTTCCTTTAATAATCACGTTCACACTCGGCAACAATTCGCCGGTAACATCTGTAACCACACCGGTAACGATTCTTTCTTCCCCCGAAGAGTTGGAACGCGCATTTTGCGAATACGCACCGACTGATACGTTTATCAGTAATGCACAAGTCAAATAAAATATAAACTTCATAATTAAATTATTTTTTGCCCCACTTTGTATGTATTTCAGCAGAGCGTATTAGAGAATTTAACAAAAATTAATGTGGGTTTTGAAAAGTACAGTGTTTGTTCAACACCAATCTTCCGGGAAAAACCCCAATCCACCGGATTGACTTTTGTAATTCGGGAAGGACATATCCTCCTCTTCTTTATGTTTTTCACTATTTTCTTTCCATAGGCATGTATATTTAAAGTTATTTCATTAAAATTCAGTTGTAAATCCCTGTTTTTCCAAAAGTTCAGGGGCTAAAATAAAAAGCATTGCTAATTAAGTATATGTAAAGTTCTCATACAGATACAAGGCTTGCTTTTTAGAGGACTTCTAAAAATTCATTTTTCTAACTAATTTCTTCAAAAGACACGAAGTCCATGAATGTCAATTGAAAAAACCTGGATAAATTTTAGTGACCGCGCACCCGCGTATAATATATATACGCTTCTCTTTGCAAATATCATGCCAAACTCACGAAATACACGTATTACGAGGCTTACAGAGGATGGATATGTAACATTTCTTTGCATCTTTTTACCGCTTTTGGGTGTTTAAATTTCCCTTGTCCTTCAAACGAAAGTATAAAGATAATGTAGTTATTTTAAAAACAAAAAATATTTTTTTGTTTTTTTTATATTTAATTTACTACTGTTTCACACTTCTCCATAACTCCTTTATCAATAATGGATTCGCAAATTGCAGATAAGCAAAGAGCCATACAAAATGCTACAAACAATTTATCATTGGAAAAGCAGGACGGTCGATTTTATGAGATGAACAGGACAATACCCCCATTTTTATTTTACTTGCAGGTGAATAGTTTCTCCTTTTTTCCCAACATGAGACTGAATCAATTTTCCATTAACAAATACATCGGTCTTTATCCCTTTATTTGTTCTATTCACTTGAATGTCTATGGATTTATTTCCAAAAGCAATCATATTTTCCAAAGCCATTTCATTCCAACTTTCTGGAAGTTGAGGCTTTATTTCAAACTCATTGAGTCCTGTTGGCCTGAATCCGAAGAGACCTTCGGTAACTACACGGCAATACAGTGCGCTTTCTGCCGACAAATGTCTTTGATTTCCTTCCGGCCAAGCTTCTACCGCATAAGGAACGTGGTTTCCCAGCAAGCGACGATTAGAATAATCAATCAAAAAAGGCAAAACTTTTTCAGTTGCTCCTGCGGAGAATGCGCCCCTCAATCCATATAAAGTAGATCGATCCCAAAATGTTTTATCTCCGGCTTGTGTCAATAAGCCGTTTTCTGTCCATAAATAGGGAGAGAATAATGCGTCCATCGTCCCTATTGATCGTTCAAATATCCCGACCGTAAGCGGGAGGCATATCCATGAGCGCAAGATATCATTACCTTCATAGTATCGATAAGTATTGAATCCTTGAATGCTCGCTCCAAAGAATGTATTTATCTGATTATGTATTTCCTCTGCCGTTTTACGGTATTCATTAAGTTGCTTTTTGTTGATGCCAAGATCGTTTCCAAGATGAATAGCAGATAGTAATGCATCATAATACAATGAAGATGTACTAAGGTTGGCATCGCCCGATGGAAATCGGTTTTCTAATTCATCACTATCAGATGCAACTACTCCGTTTTTGTTTATTTTACGTTTGCAATATTCCAAGCACCATTCAATAAGTGGCCATATCTGTTTTGCTTTTTCTCTATCTCCCAAAGCTAAAGCAAAACGGGTGGCGCCATAAGCAATCATGGCTTGATCTCCTCTGTCTCCTGCACCGTTCCAGTATGTATCACCCTCCGCAACTATGGAACTTGGAATAGGTTTATAGGTATCATTCATCCATTTAGAAAACCACTTCCATGAAACCATAGCACTTTCAATCGCCGTATCATAACCTAAATATCCAAAAAAAGGATTGGCATATTCTGCTTGGTCGTTTGCCCATATAGCTGCATAATAGGATCCACCTCCAGGTCCATGTACCAAACCTCCTTTTGTCTCATAAATACTTTCGGCAAGTCTTATTTTTGCGAAGTCGAACATACGATTTAGTGTTGCATCAGGAGACACAAACCGGATACTATTAAACATTAGCTCAACAAACTGATTCCGTTTTTCCAATTCAGTCTTTACATCAACATGGGCAATCGGAGAAGATGAGATTTTGCGTCCCGAATATATCATTGAAAAGTCAAGAGAATCCCCCGATGCGAGAGGATAGATGCCGGCATTCTGTACAAAAGCTTTTATTTCATACACACCATACACACTTTTCTCAGGAGATGTACGTGAGCTTTTTTCAAAGTCCTCTATTTCTATTTCAACACTTTCATCTCCCCCATTTTTAATGGTGAATAACTCTACCGCCATCGCTTTATCAACGGACGGGCTAAAAGTGCGAGTAATGGTTATTTTCCGGTTAATATCGGTATTGGAAACCGATTGAACCATTCCTTTAATATAGAAACTCACTACTTTTTCTTTGATTTGCCGATTGTTTACCTTGATAATCGGACGTATTTCACTACCAAAAGTGTACTTCAAATGTCCTGCTGTTTCGTTTGGAATGGTACGCAACATAGGAAATATCATCAATTTCTCGCTAAATAATAACCCATCGTTATCGACACCATAGGTCAATATAACGGACATCTGCTTCCCACTGAGTTCTATATGGTCTGTGTGTTTGTCATTTCTTTTTATTTCCCATAATATACCATCATTTTCTATCAACCACCTGTTCTGGGCATTCATCTGTCCGTTAGTCATGAACAGAATGAAAATAAATAGTATGATACGACTCCGGTTTATTTTTGTATTAAAATTTTCCATCATATATCTTTTATATACTTATCCGAAATTAGTCCCGAATTGATTTTTGTAAGCGTAAATTCAAGTATTAAATGCAATTTTATCAGTTAACGTGAGTTCGCTATAAAAATTAAAACGTTTTTTATAAACACAGAGGCACAGAAACACAGAGATTATACAAACTCTGTGTCTCTGAGTCTCTGTGTTAAAACAAATACATAACAAGCCCACGTTAGTTAGCATGTTGTAGAACACACTAAAAGGTTCTTCAAAAACTGAACTATTGTTTCAGTACCCTCTGATGATCTATGGTTTTTTTTATTTCCTTACTTATAGTTACATCAATTTTTCTATTTCATCAAATTCTTTTCCCATATTTAAATTGTAGTATATTCTATAAAGTCCTTGCAACCATAACTCTGTCTGATCCGGCTTTAGCAATCTTGCCTTTTCATAATAAGGCTTTGCTTCTTCATAAAATTTCTTTATGATTGCTTGTTCCTCTTTATACTGGGTACTTTTTATATCTACTGTAGTAGACTGTTCTGTATATTCTTGAGCTTTCAAGCAATAAATCAGGCCTAAATTGGAATATGCCTCGGCATAGTCGGCATTGACTTCTATTGTCTTTTTATAGAATTCAATCGCATTATCATAATCTTTTGTATTGTGGCACAAATAGCCTTTTACATACAGATAAAAAGCATTCATCGGATATATTTTCAACATGTCATCCGCAATCTTCATTGCTTCCTCATATTGGCTGTGATTGCTATAATAGTCAATTAAATGACCATAGAAAAAAGGATGATCAGGATGCTTTTTAGCACCTTTTTGCAGAACATCAATCCATTGTATCGTATCATTTTGGGCTTTGTAAGCAATGGCTAAATATTCTAAAACCAATTTACCGGTTTCCTGATCGTCTTCTCCATATAGCGCATACTTAATAATAGAAGGATAATCTTCCATTCTCATAGCTGCCAAACTTGCAAAATAAGCAACCTGCGGTATTATCGTATCCATAACTAAAAAGTTCTGACTTTCAAACATCGGATGAGAAGCGGCATCAATATAAGTAGCAAAAAACTCTAACGCCTTTTTATCATTGCTTTTGTTGAAATAAATAATACCACCGTTAATCAAATTCGGACGTTCTATCAATAATTGAACAAGATTATCCTTTCGGAATTTGTTTTTAATCTTGCCTTTTGCGTCCGGAATTTGAGCTAAATCATCACATTTAAGAAAATAGTGATACATATTTAAGATGCTATTGTATGACTTAAGCGTGTCATAGCTCTTTTTCAGATAGGCATTTTCCATTTCCTTTTCGTTAATTTTTTTTTGAACGTAACCGGCAATATTCCATGTGTTAGGGTCATCTTTTGTTGTCGGATCGATTAAAGCTTTTCCTATCAGATCTTCTGCTTTTTTAAAATCCGGAGTTGTTCCTCCGGCAGCGCTTTTAGCCTCTTTTACATTTTTCACTTGAGCAAATGAAAAACATACAGTCGTCAGCAAAACCATTAGTAATAACAGCCTTTTCATAATCGTTGTTTTAATAATTAATAGTTTATTATTTGTTTATCGGTATTTCATCCTTAGTAGTAGTATTATTTTCTTGTGAATTGCTTCTATCATTTTCTTCATTAATATCCGATAAAACTTTGCATACCGAGCCGATTTGGTCATTTCTTTTTTCCAGATTTATCAGACGAACCCCTTGTGTAGCACGCCCCATAACGCGAATATCCTCTATTTTCATACGAATAGCAATACCGGACTTGTTAATAATCATTAAGTCGTTTTCAAGAGTTACGGATGTGATAGCTACCAATTTCCCTGTTTTTTCAGTAACATTCATTGTTTTCACACCTTTTCCGCCCCGGTTGGTTTTACGATAAGCTCCCAATAAAGAACGTTTCCCGTATCCTTGTTCGGATACAATCATAACAGATTCCTTTTCGGGATTTTGCATGCAAATCATTCCCACGATTTCATTCCCTTCTCCACTCAATTTCATACCACGAACCCCGCGTGCTCCACGTCCCATAGGTCGAAGGGCATTTTCGGAAAAGCGAATAGCATGTCCGTTTCGACTTCCCATAAGAATATCACAATTTCCGTCCGACAGGCAAACTTCAGCTAATTGGTCGTCTTCACGGAATTTGATGGCATTGATTCCATTGAGTCGCGGACGTGAAAATTCCTCAAGCGAAGTTTTCTTTATAATTCCTCGTTTGGTGCAAAATACCACGTAATGACTGCGAATGTATTCCTGATCCGACAATTCTTTCAGACAAAGGAATGCTTGTACCCTATCATCAACATCAATATTTAATAGATTTTGAATGGCTCTTCCTTTAGACGTTTTCGTGCCTTCCGGGATTTCATAAACTTTCAACCAATAGCATTTACCTTTTTGAGTAAAGAACATCATCGTATCATGCATCGTTGCCGGATATATATGTTCGATATAGTCTTCATCCCTGGTATCGGTTCCTTTAGCCCCTACTCCACCCCTGTTTTGCGCTCGGAATTCGGACAAAGGCGTACGTTTTATGTAGCCCATGTGTGAAACAGTAATAACCATTTCTTCATCGGCATAAAAATCTTCCGGGTTAAAATCTTCCGACGAATAAATTATTTTTGAACGACGTTCGTCACCATATTGAGTTTTAATATCACTTAATTCTTCTTTGATGACTTTACGGCAAAGTTCGTCATTTGATAATATTTCTTCGAGATACAATATTTGCTTGGTTATATCTTCGTATTCATTATGCAATTGTTCTTGTAAAAGTCCGGTCAGTTGACGGAGACGCATTTCAACGATAGCCTTTGCTTGAACTTCCGTCAAACTGAAGCTGTGCATTAAGTCATTGATTGCATCGCTGGGAGCTTTAGCCGCGCGAATGATTCTAATTACCGCATCAATATTATCCGAAGCAATGATTAATCCTTCCAATATGTGGACACGTTCTTTGGCTTTCTTTAAATCAAATTGAGTGCGGCGCATAACAACTTCACGCCGGTGTTCCACAAAACTTGAAATCAAATCACGTAAATTAAGTGTTTTGGGACGACCATTGACTAAAGCCACATTGTTCACTCCAAATGAAGTTTGCAGTTGGGTCATTTTATAGAGTTTATTCAACACTATATTTGCTTTGGCATCTCGCTTAATATCAACAACAATACGCATACCTTCACGGTCGGACTCGTCGTTGACATTTGAAATGCCTTCCAATTTTTTGAGATTGACCAACTCTGCGATTGCTTTGATTAATTCGGCTTTGTTTACGCCGTAGGGTATTTCGGAAACAATAATTTTGTCGTGGGTTGAAGCGGTTTCTATTTCGGCTTTCGCGCGCATAATAATGCGTCCGCGTCCTGTCAAAAATGCTTCGCGCACTCCACTCATACCATATATATATCCACCAGTAGGAAAATCAGGGGCTTTTACATAGCGCATCAGCTCTTCTACTGTGATATTTTTGTTATCCAAGTATGCCTCACAGGCATCTATTACTTCCGACAAATTATGAGAGGGCATATTGGTAGCCATACCTACGGCAATACCGGATGCGCCGTTTACCAATAAATTGGGAATACGGGTAGGCATTACTTTCGGCTCTACCAATGTGTTGTCAAAATTCGGGTCAAAATCAACAGTTTCTTTGTAAAGGTCCTGCATCATTTCTTCACCTAACTTTTTCAAACGGGCTTCCGTATAACGCATGGCAGCGGGACTATCTCCATCGACGGAGCCATAATTTCCCTGTCCGTCAACTAAGGGATAACGTATTGCCCATTCCTGAGCCATACGCACCATAGCGTGGTAAACAGATGAATCGCCGTGCGGGTGATATTTCCCCATGACTTCACCTACTATTCTGGCGGACTTCTTATATGGTTTATCCGAAGTATTACCAAGTTCCATCATCCCATAAAGAATTCTACGATGAACCGGTTTGAATCCATCTCTAACATCAGGCAGAGCACGAGAAACAATGACAGACATGGAGTAGTCAATATATGACGACTTCATTTCCTCTTCAATGTTGATTTTTATAATTCTATCTTGTTCAGGCATTTAGTGAAAAATTATAATTATGTATCTATTTTAAAAATCGTGCTAAAATACGACTTTTTAATGAAATATCGAAATGTTTTTAATAAATAATGTGTAAGTTCAACTTATTGATTCAGTTTCCCCGCTATCTATGAGTTTTTTAACTCGTAAGGTAACGAATTTTCAGAAGCCATATTCCTTCTTTCTTTTTCCTTCCTCTTCTATATATCTGTTTCTTATTACGTATTCTACTGATTCACAGAATGGTAACAATTTCTTAGCGGCATTCTACGACCTATCCGGCAGGTAACAAGCTGGTAACCACAGGTAAACTACGACGCAGGGTCGTAGCGAGGTCGTAGATACCTCGTAGATAGGTCGTAGATACCCCGTAGATACCCCATAAAAAGGGCATAATTATGGGGGATAAGAATAATAAAAGTAAAACATGTGAGCCTACTCGGTCAAACGAAAATATCATCTATCCTACACCCCAGACCATTGCGCAAACATTCAGTCAAAAAGGATGTCCACCCATTTATCAAAAATTCCTCGGAAATGGATCTATGGACAACGGATTATTTTTGCTAGTAGTGAATATGATAAATTTTACAACGAATCGAAAGAGTATCTGACAGAACTGTTTAGCATATCGTAAACAGGTGATATGCAAGTCGTATGCAGGTGTAAAGAAGCCTATAATTTTTTGCGTTTTTTTAGCTCTGCCAGCGGGTAATTTATCTATATTTGCATTGAAAAGGTGAGTTCGATAGTAGGGAACTTATATCGAACCTCACATTAATTTAATAAATCACTTATAAAATTCAAAATGAAAAAAATCTTATTGGAAATCTTACTGTTGGTTTCCGTCGTCATTCTTTTGACGACTTGCGCAACTCATAGAAGTGTACCGAATGCACACAAAGCAGAAGCACCTCGTATTGTCAATATAATCAACTTCATCCGGCAAATAGAACCTCATAATACTACCGATGAGGCGCTTTACGAAACAGTAGTAGAACAGGTAAAACAACTGAAACAATACGGCTTACCGGGTACCTTCCTGTTACAATACGATGCCTTGTTGAATCCCAACTATCAGAATCTGCTGAAACAAGAACTTGTTCCCGGCTCTGAAATCGGTGGCTGGTGGGAAATCACGCAACCACACGTAGAAGCTGCCGGTATGAAGTGGCGCGGTCGTTATCCGTGGGATTGGCATGCCGACGTTGGTTTTTCTACCGGATATACCCCCCAAGAACGCGAAATCCTGGTGGATGTGTATATGGAAAAGTTCAAATCCATCTTTGGAAAATATCCCGCTTCTATCGGTTCGTGGTTTATGGATGCCCATACATTGGCTTATATGTATGACAAATACGGTATTGTGGCATCCTGCAACTGTAAAGACCAAATCGGAACCGATGGCTATACGCTTTGGGGCGGCTACTGGAACCAAGCCTATTATCCGAGTAGAAAAAACGCATACATGCCTGCACAAACCACTTTGGGACAGATTCCCGTTCCGATTTTCCGCATGTTGGGTAGTGATCCTATCTATCAATATGAATTGGGATTGGGAAGTCGCGAGCAAGACATCGCCTCGTTAGAGCCTGTATATCCGAGAAGCGGATCCAGCAGGAAATGGGTGGAATGGTTTTTCAAAAACATGTTCGAGGAACCCTGCTTAGCATTTAACTATGTACAGGCTGGGCAGGAAAATTCTTTTACCTGGGCAAAAATGAAAAACGGATTGAACCTGCAAATTCCGTTGCTCGACTCGTTACGCCAAGCAGGTAAAATACGCATCGAAACATTGGAAACATCGGGACGGTGGTTTCGCAAGAATTATCCGGTAACTCCGGCTACAGCGGTAACCGTACTTTCGGACTATCAAAACCTCGGTAACAAGACGGTTTGGTATAACAGTCGTTTCTACCGTGCCAACTTGATGTGGGAAGGTAACTCATTCCGTTTTCGCGACATACATTTATTCAATGAACAATTCGAATCGGACTATCTGACCAAAGCCGGCACGTCCGACCAATGTATTTTCACAACGTTGCCTGTGGTCGATGGGTTCCTGTGGAGTATGCCGGATAAAAAAGCGGGGTTACGGATTGTAGATGAACAAGGGAATTACCCTGAGACAGGTGCGCCTACTGTTTTCGAACCGGCAGAAAACGTATTGCAGGTAGCGTTTGCAACTTCGGCAGGACAGGTGTTTGACCTTGTTTTCCATGAAGATCATTTCGAGGTTGCCTGTGCGAATAAAGGAAATACCGCTTGGTTTCTTGAATTGAAAACAGCGCCGGGTGTTGACCTTCCGTTTCAAACGATAGAAAGCAACCGGATTCATGCCTCACAGAATGGTTTTACCTATCAAATAGAATGTTCGCAAGGAATCATCGAGAAAGCAGACGGATGCGTTTTCCGTATTCAGCCGAAAGGGAACAAAATCGTGATAAATTGCAACAAGAGGTAGCATCTTTACACCAAGAAAGTTCTTTCCTCCGGTAAAGAAGTGAAAATTACCTCACTGGAGGAAAATCTTATTGAATTTGAAGCAAAAGCAGGGAAGAAATATGAAATTGTACCCATATTATGAATGCTCGAAAGGAACTATAAAGAAAACAAACGGACGGATACGTTTTTCGTGATTAACGCATTATTTACGAAAGATATTCCGGCAAAAGGGATACCGGTTTGAGATAATTTTTGTACTTTTGTCTTGAAGTGTTTCATTTCTTATTTTTACGTTTTGCACCAAAAAGAGAAATGAACTGTTTCAATCTGCAAAGCGTTGGCTAATGTGTATTGACAATGCTTTGTTTTATTCTGATTTTAAATTAATAACGATTTTACGAATATATAAATGAAAGATATGCATCATTCAACGTTCTTTTCCCCGTGGAAATGTATTAAATCTGGTCTCCTGTTAGCAGGAGTATTGTTGACAACAGGGGCATATCCGTTTTCGGCAGATAAGAAACAAGCCGTAAACGATGATCGCCTTTTCAGCCTGTTTCAACAGCCTCCAACCACTGCAAAGCCTTTTGTACGCTGGTGGTGGAACGGTGATAAAATCACCGGCGAAGAGATTCTTCGCGAACTGGATGTATTGAAGGAAGCCGGAATAGGTGGCGTGGAAATCAACCCGATAGCCTTTCCGGGAGGGGACGACCTTGCCATTCCTTCGTTGCCATGGCTTAGTCCGGAATGGATTGAGATGGTCAAAGTAGCGCTGAAAGGCGCGGAGGAACGCGGAATGACCTGTGACATTATTGTCGGTTCGGGATGGCCCTTTGGCGCCGAGTTTCTGCAAGGAGACGAACGCTCGCAACTGATGACCCTTACCAGCCGGAAAGTACAAGGAGCGGGAACTATCGAAATAGAAGTCGCCGAACTTCTGAAAGAAGCCGCCCCCAATGTCAATTCCCACAAAGACGCCACCAGCGAGTTGTACGCTCTTTGTCTGGCTCCTGTACAGATGGACAAATTTACGTCACCCACGTGGCTATCGCTCGACCCGTCGCAAAGCAAAGTCAATATTCAAGTGCCGGCAGGCGAATATATTCTGTATGCTTTGGTAAAAGTTACCGGTTTTCAGGCGGTGATTAACGGTGCTCCGGGCGCCGCAGGACCTGTGTTGAACCACTACAACAGAGAAGCCGTTCTGAAATTTCTCAATCGCATGTCTGATCAATTATTTCCTGAATTGAAAGGGATGAAAAGTTTCCGCGCCATGTTTTGCGACAGTATGGAATTAGAAGGCGCCAACTGGTGTCCCGATTTTATAGCGGAGTTCAGACGTCGCCGTGGATATGACATCACACCTTATCTTCCTTTCATTCTTTTCAAAGTAGGAGGAATGGGACATGCTATTAAAGGCGGCGAAATCACCAATTTATCCGATGATGCCAAAGAAGAAGTGTCACGCGCCCGTTACGACTTTGTTACTACCTGCATGGAAATTGTTCGCGACCGTTTTTTGGTAACTTATACGCAATGGTGCAATCAACACGGATTCAAATCGCGGATGCAAGCCTACGGGAATGAATTTCATCCGTTGGAAGCATCACTGAATATTGACATTCCGGAATGTGAAACATGGATATGGGGAAGCGACTTTATCAAACGCGCCGCCTATACCAACGTCAACAAGTTTGTGGCTTCTGCCGCGCATCTCTCCGGTAAAAAGCTTATCAGTTGCGAGGAGTTGACCAGTATAAACACCGTTTTCAATTCTACACTGGAACATGTCAAGATCACAGGCGATCAAAGCAATCTTTCCGGCGTGAACCATTCGATACTTCACGGTTTCAGTTATTCTCCACCTGCCGCGCCATTTCCGGGATGGGTACGTTACGGAACATTCATCAACGAACGTAATCTGTGGTGGTCTTTCTTCAAACAATGGACGGCTTATAAAACACGTGTTTCCGCCCTTTTGCAGGAAACAGAAGCCTTTGCCGATATTGCCGTGATGCACCCGCTCGCAGACATGTGGACGATTCATGGACCACAGCGCGACCCGTTCCCCGATTTACAATACCCTTCTTACCAATACAGTGTTTGGGAAGGCATACACAAGAACGGCAACAGTTGCGACTATACAAGTGAATCCATTATTACAAAGAGCACCGTGGAAAACGGCTACTTGAAATATAACAACCGGAAATATCATACGCTGATATTGTTGGAAGTGGAAACCATGTTGCCGGAAACCGCCAAAGCCCTGTCCCAATTCGTCAGTAAAGGCGGTAAGTTGATTTTCGTGGGTAAAGAACCGTACAAATCACCCGGATTGAAGAATCATCAAAAGAGCGACAAGCAGGTAGCACAAATCATATCCGCCATGAAAAAGGCGAACCCTTCGCGGGTATTTACCGTAGATCCGCCTGCCAACGATGTGGTGGCATGGTTTGCAAACATACAGCAACAATGCGACATCAAACCCTATATGCGCATCGACCGCCCCGATGTACGCGTCAGCCAGATACGTCACCGCGCTGAGGGCAAGGATATATTCTTTATTGCGAACAGCAGCCAAGAGCGGGTAATACTGCACGCTTCATTCCCCGAATCGCAAGGAACCCCGTGTTTGTGGAATGCAGAAACAGGCGAACGGTTCCATTATCCCACCGTTTCGGGCAACACGTTGACCATTGATTTGCCGCCTGCCGCTTCGCAACTTATCGTTTTCGACACGCAAGGTGTGGGAGCGGACATGCCCGTTCTGCCTGCGGAAACTGCCGGAACGGAACTGAAAGACTGGACGTTGAGGATGGAGCACATCAACGGCACGGTACGGCAAAGAGATATAGCCACCTTGTTCGACCTCTCAACTGATGAAAGCACCTATTCGTTTGCCGGAGCTTTGTATTACGAAAAGAAGCTTACCGGCGACACCTCTGCCTATCATTGGTTGGATTTGGGCAAAGTGCACGGCGTTTCCGAAGTAACACTCGACGGTGAATCGCTCGGTTGTCATTGGTACGGAAGGCATCTGTACCGCTTACGGGACAACCTTTCAGGGAAAACGCTTCGCATCAAGATTACCACCACGCTGGGTAATTATTTTAAATCAACGCCTGAAAATAAGGTGGGATACGGATGGACGCACCGGCAAAGCCGGACACCTGCCGGAATGTTGGGACCGGTGAAATTATTGTAAACAAAAACAAAATATATATGACCCCAAGAGAACGAATATTGGCGACCATAAACCGGCAACCGGTAGATCGCCCACCGATAGACTTGTGGTGTACTCCCGAAGTTCTCGACACTTTGCGGCAGCACACCTCACTACAAGATGAACTTGCCGTGTACCATGCGTTGGGAGTGGATAAAATCGTATGGATTTTCCCCGGTTACGGCGGTCGTTATTTTGACCCGAATGACAGCGGTGAAATCACCTTGTGGGGAGTTCCCACACGAATGGTCAAATCAGGCTTGGCTACCTATCAAGAGTATGTTAACCCTCCCCTAGCGGATTATAGTGATCCTGCACCGTTAGCCGACTATCCATGGCCCGACCCCGATAAGTTTGATTATGCCGGAGCCAAAGCGCTGGCGGATGAAGCCCGTTCATGGAATTTTGCCACTATCGGTCCGTGGATTTCGCATTTTGAGGTTTACTGCCAAATGCGCGGTTTGGAAAACGCTATGATGGATACGCTGGTCAATCCTGAATTTCTAGATGCCACCCTTGCTCACATTGATGCTGTTCAGACAGTCATGCTCGAACGGATGCTGAGAGAGTTGGGCGACCGGTTGGACATTGTTTTTATCAGCGATGATATGGGGATGCAGCATAATCTGCTTG
>SNRY01000172.1_pt1 | contig 23819 bp, 9 predicted proteins | sample 4693421 | NCBI WGS metagenome assembly SNRY01 (sample SAMN11003215, study PRJNA524138) | termite gut metagenome | isolation source: Bacteroidetes bacterial symbionts from single cell of protist host amplifed... | host: Streblomastix strix ... | reverse complement strand
CTCTGATTGAGGCTTATCCTCCTCCTACGACAAAAGGGAAATACATAAAGATTAAATACGTTACCCAACTGCCTAATACGAAAGTACCTTCTTTTGTGTTTTTTGCCAATCTCCCGCAATACGTAAAGGAGCCGTATAAACGTTTTCTCGAAAATAAGATGCGTGACAAATGGGATTTAAAGGGAACGCCGATAAACATATACATCAGACAGAAATAATAACTTCGATATTTTACCCATAATGGATGGATACAACACAAACATTTTGGTGGTTTGTTTTTTACAAAGACCAATTACTACTTGAAAAGAAAAACGGAACTTATGCCATTCCTTACGAAAAGAGACCTCCCGTAACAGATGAAACGGCTGTTGTTTACAGCATTGCAACCCTTGACGGATATTCTTGCCAAACATTTGCCGTAACCGGTTCGCCGGAAAACGACGAGCAGTATGTTATGGTGGGATTGCGCGAATCCTATATCCATATTCCATACGAACAGTTTGCGATTGCAGGGAAAGCACGCCAAATATTACATTTTAATTTTCACAACCGTTTCTGCTCTGCATGTGGAAATCCAACAGAACAAATTACTTCTATTTTCAGACAATGTCCGGCGTGTAAAGAAGAATATTATCCGCCTATTGCCATTGCCATATTGGCATTGGTTCGCAAAGGCGATTCGGTATTGTTGGTACACGCACATAATTTTAAAGGAAACTTTCACAGTCTTGTGGCGGGTTTCCTAGAAACGGGAGAAACACTGGAAGAATGTGTACAACGTGAAATTCTGGAAGAAACAGGCTTGAGAGTAAAGAATGTGATTTATTTCGGAAACCAGCCTTGGCCTTTTCCAAGCGGTTTGATGGTAGGATTCACTGCTGATTATGAGAGCGGGGAAATAATTTTGCAGACCGACGAACTGGGACATGGCGCCTTTTACACGAAGGATAATCTTCCCGAATTGCCGGGGAAGGCGAGTTTGGCAAGAAAAATGATTGACTGGTGGATAGAAAGTTGCGTAAATTAAAAATCACTGAACTCAACAGGCTAACTCCCGAAGAATTCAAAACGGCAAAGAAACTCCCTTTGGTTATCGTATTGGACGGGGTACGCAGTTTGCACAACATTGGTTCCGTGTTTCGCACGTCGGACGCTTTTCGTGTAGAATCCATCTATTTATGCGGAATTACAGCCACTCCTCCACATCCCGATATGCACAAGACAGCTTTGGGTGCAGAATACACCGTCGATTGGAAATATACAAAAGATACTGTTGATGCCATAGAAGAATTAAAACAAAACGGATACGTCGTTTATTCTGTGGAACAGACCGAAGGAAGCACTATGCTTAATGATTTGGTATTGGACAAAAAGAAGAAATATGCCGTTGTATTGGGAAATGAGGTAAAAGGAGTGCAGCAGCAGGTAATAGATTGTTCGCACGGATGCCTTGAAATTCCACAGTTCGGTACAAAACATTCGTTAAATGTCTCTGTTGCGGCGGGGATTGTAGTTTGGGAGTTGTTTAAGAAGCTGAGAGTATAAGTCAAGACTTTGGGCTGTCTTTCTATTCAGAGGGTGTGTCAAAAGTCTTCTACTTTCTAAAATCTATTTAAAAAGAATCTGAAGGATTCGGATATTGATAGAAAATAGCGCCCAAATGGAATGTTCGACTCCTGTGGAGTCGAATAAAACCGCATATTGGGACACGGCTATAAATATATAACTCCTTCGGAGTTTTCACACAAACAGTAAATTTCGATTTTGGGGATACTCTTTTTTCTTTTTTAGGTGGTTTTTTGAGAAAACCGTATCAAATTCTATTGAAAATTCATTGTTTAAATAGAAAGTTTTTGTAACTTCGTTCATTGTTTTTCTTATCCTAAACTCACGTTAAATTATGAAATACATCACTGTTTTTTTAGAGCTACTTCTCATTTCACCCATTGCATCTGCACAAGATTTAAAGGAAAAATACAAACGGGCGGACAATTTCAACGAATCCTACGGAGCCCTATACTATTACGGGATTTCTCAAATAGAAGCCATTGACAGTACACATTGCTTCTGGTACCGAACTAAGACATCATCGGGCATAGAATTTATTCTGGTGGATGCTGATGAAAATCGAAAAAGTCCGGCTTTTGATCATACCAAATTGGCTACAGCTTTGGAATCGTTTTTAGGCGAACCGGTAGAAGCCGGCAAGTTACCTTTCTCTACAATCCGTTTCGATAAAAATCTGAAGTCTATCCGTTTCCGAGTTAAAGAAGATTCATATACCTGCGATTTAAATACTTATACTGTTCAAAAGACAAAGCCGGCATTTACTCCACGGAACAGAGAACAGTATTGGGGACATGTGTTTCAGGAGGATAGAAAAGTACCGGTAAAATCTCCGAACGGGAAATGAGTAACGCATCATTGTTCCGGCTTGGCAGAATTGGGCTTTATTACCGTTTTAATAGACGGTATGGGAACAGCAAATCGCTCCAAAGTTTTTCATGATGTTTGTTGGAAAAATCTCAAAGATGCCGGATTCCCCGATCGCATTGCCTGGATAAAAGCTGCTGCTCTCCAATATCCGGAAATGGATATCGAGCGGGTAGGCATTTACGGCAGTTCTGCCGGAGGACAAAATTCGACTGCTGCTTTGCTTTTTCATCCCGACTTTTACAAAGTAGGAGTTTCTTCTTGCGGTTGTCATGACAATCGTATGGATAAAATATGGTGGAATGAGCAATGGATGGGTTATCCGATTGGCAAGCAATATGAGGAATCTTCCAATACTTGCAATGCCCATTTATTGCAAGGCAAACTGATGTTGATACTGGGAGAATTGGATGATAACGTAGATCCTTCTACCACGTTGCAGTTAGTGAATGCTTTAGTTAAGCACAATAAGGAATTTGAATTTGTGATGCTTCCCGGCACTAAACATACGGGAGGCGGTGTTTATGGAGAACGGAAACGAAAGGATTTTTTCGTGAAACATTTATTGGAATTGGAAACACCCGAATGGAATGAAGGCAACCACATAAGTTTGCGGTAATCCTTAATCAACAATACCATTTATTTCAAACACGTGTTTACCTGATCCTACCATATGCTTTGTTCCATCGGGCATAACAATATTTGCACTTGTATTTACCGGTATATTTACCGACAAGCCGAATATTCCGTTCTCGCGTTTCCAGTCCACTTCTATATTTCCATACAAAGTTTCGTGGTTTGCTCTTACCCATGTGAGATTGCCTACCGGATGAGGTTGTACCGTAAATGTTTTGAAACCGGGTGTTTCCGGTACTATGCCGGCAAGACTTTGAAAAAACCATTCGTCTATTTGTCCCATCATAAAATGATTCCATGAAGCTCCTTTACGGGGGTCCCATTGTTCGGTCAAGCTCGTTGCCCCGAATTTCAATTGGAAACCATATCCCGGAACTTCTTCATGATTGTGCATCAAGTACATCAGTTCATTTTCACCATTCAGCGCCAACGCCTGAAACAAATAGCGGTTACCAACATCGCCGGTAGTCAGGCGGTTACCGTGTTTACGAATATCTGTTTTCAAGTTTTCCAAGACTTCGGCTTTGTCTTTCGGGTCAACCAATCCCATAAAAACAGATATAGCATTGCAGAACTGACTTCCCGTAGCATACTGTTTCGTATTGGCATCGAAGAATTTATTATTGTAGGCTTTCTTTATATTCACCGCCAAATCAGCGTATTTCTTTTCCGCAGTCTTATCTCCAATCATTTCAGCAAATTCGGATACTTTACTTGCAGCATAATAATAATGTGCAGTTGCCGAAACCTCTACCGGGCTATTCTTTGCAAACCCTGCCCGATGTTCGCCATAATCGTACCAATCTCCCAAACCGTGCGATACGATAAAACCGGTAGAACGCGATTCTATATGATCGACATAGCGGGTCATTACATCGAAATAGTTATCAATAAGCGACCTGTCTCCATAATATTGATAATATAACAAAGGTATCATTATACCGGCGATTCCCCATTCGGGCGAATCTCTAAAGACATCCAAATCATCGTCAAAAACGACATATTGAGGCACAATTGTAGGGATCAATCCATTTGCATTTTGCCCGTCTGCTATATCCTGCATCAGTTTTGGATAGAATTGTGTCAGATTCCAGTTATACAATAATCCCGGTCCGTTGAGATGCGTTTCTTCCAGCCATCCCAATTTCTCACGGTGGGGACAATCGGTAAACAACGATTGCATATTGCTTTTCACAGCGTTGCAAATCAATAGATGGGTTTTATTAAATATTTCGTTCGATGATTCAAAATGCCCGTTCTCATCGGTCGAATTGTATATGAAATGCGACTTAACATCAACTACCAAAGGCTTATTCTCTTCTGTCGAAGACAAAACATCCGCTCCGTCTATCTGGATATATCTGAATCCGTAATATGTAAACTGCGGATGCCACAATTCCATACCATCTCCTCTCAGTGTGTAGTAGCAAGTGTAAGGTCCTCCCGATTGTTTCTGAGATACCAATCCCGTTTCGGCATTCAACTGTTCTCCTACTGTCAGTTTTATTTGCCTGCCTCTTTTCCCTACTATCTTTATTGCAGGATATCCGGACAAATTTTGTCCCATATCCAACACATAGCTGGAATCTATTTTCGTCATTGACACAACCCCGTATTCTTTCATTTTTCTTACGGAAGTCATTTCCTGCGCCCGCAAAACACCTTTAGGGGCATCCTGTATAACAACCGGTCTCCACAATGTATCGTCGAATGAAGTTTTATTCCACCCCTCTTGCTCTAAACGTGCGTCGTAATCCTCTCCTCCATATATATCGTTGAATGTAACAGGACTCAAAGCATATTTCCATGAATCATCGGAAACAATCACATCTTTCGTTCCGTCTTTATAAATCACATGCATTTCAAATAATAAGGTAGGAGGACCGAATGTAACCCACAATTTCCGGTAACGACTGCCTACGGCATTATAAAATCCATTTCCTAAGATTACCCCTAAAGCATTCTCTCCTTGGGTAAGAAGACTGTCTATCCGGTATGTGTTGTAGTAAACAGTTTTATCGTAGTCGCTCCATACAGGTGTAAAAATATCGGAACTCACTTGCTTCCCGTTAACAGACAACTGATAATGTCCGAGTCCGGTTACATGAACAATAGCCTTCTCAAGAGGTTTTTCCATGTCGAAGGTTTTTCGCAAATTGATACTCCGCAAGGCTAAAGAATCTATATTATCATAAATATCTTTGTAGTCTTTATTTTTGAAACTGGGATTATGGAAATCACGTCTTCCTATCGGCAGTTTTGAAACTTCGCGCGTTATTGCTCCTATCCATTTTGCTTTTGATAAAGACCAATCGGGAGCAATTCCAAAAGCAGACATTTTGTTCTCACTCGCTTTCCCTCCGACATCCCATATCGTCAGTGTCCATGTATAACTTTTGCCTTTTTCGAGCGTTTTCCCTTTGTAAGCTATCAACTGGCTTTGATCCGATTTTACTTTTCCCGAATCCCATAGTTTTGTTCCATTTTCATTAACTATTACCCGGTATGCGCTTTGTTTATCCCCTTTCAGCCCGGAAATCAGATTCCAACCAAAACGCGGTTGCAAGGTGCTTATTGCCAATGGATTTTCTTGCATTTCCACAGTCAAGGTTTTGACCTCTATACCAAAAACCTTCATACTAATTCCTAACAGAAATATGCCTGACAATATTTTTTTCATATAACCACGAAAATATTATTTGCCCAAAAATAACTTTTATTTTAAATATAGATTCTAATAACCATCTACCGATTATACAATTTGATTTAAATACACTAAAAAATGACATAACAGACCAAAAATCTCCTTCATTAACAATCTTTTTCAAGCATAAATGTTATATTTGTATAGCCTTTCTTTCCAAGATATGCTACCAAACAAATACTGATTCCGGCAGTTGTAGATATTATGTTTCTATATTAATGATTAAACAAATAAACTCCATGCGTAGAATATTTATTGTGGTATCACTTTTCATATATTTACTCCACACAACATTAAAAGCGAATAATTATCAACCCGATTTTTCTGCAGGTGGTTTTTTTACTTCGGAACGAGCCGGAAGGGAAGTTTTCGACTTCAATGCAGGATGGCGATTTTACCGAGGGGATATTGAAAATGCAGAGAAAACAGATTTCGACGATTCGGAATGGGACATCGTATCCACTCCCCATACCGTACAACTTATGCCGGCGGAAGCAAGCGGTTGCCGCAACTATCAAGGAAAAGCATGGTATCGTAAACATTTTACAGTCGATCCGTCTTTAAAAAATAAGAATATAATAATTTATTTCGAAGCTGCGATGGGCAAATCCGTTGTTTATCTTAACGGAGTAAAAGTATTGGAGCATTTGGGAGGATACTTGCCTTTCAGCATTGAATTGAGTCAATTGGGTATAAAGCCGGGAAATAATTGCCTTATTGCTGTAATGACGGATAATTCTGATGACAACAATTATCTGCCAGGGAAGCAACAGACGGCACTCGACTTCGCTTATCACGGAGGAATATATCGTGATGTATGGATGATAACAACATCGAGAGTGTATATTTCCGATCCTAACAAAGCTAATAAAACCGCTTCAGGTGGAGTTTTTGTCCAGTATGGAGAAATTAACAAAAAGAAAGCCGAGATTATAATAACAACAGACGTAGTAAATTCGGAAAGCAAAGCCCAATTCGTAATAATAGAAAACAAATTATGCGATAAAAGCGGGAAAGTTCTTAAAACAGTAAAATCAAAACTAAAACTAAAAGCATCGGAATCGCAAGATATAAAGCAAAGAATACTGTTAGACAATCCCATTTTATGGTATCCACATAATCCGTATCTATATAATGTAGAAACTATAATAAGGGCTTCCGATGGAAAGCCTTTTGATGGAGTTATTACCCGCATCGGCATACGCAAAATAGAATTGAAAGGGAAGGACGGGCTTTGGTTGAATGGAGAACACGCCACCAAACTTATCGGAGGAAACCGTCACCAAGATTTTGCTTATGTCGGCAATGCCGTGCCAAACTCTCAACACTGGAAAGACGCAAAAAGACTAAAAGATGTAGGATTCAACATTATACGCGTAGCACATTATCCACAAGATCCTTCATTTATGGACGCTTGCGACGAATTAGGACTGTTTGTGATTGTGGCAACACCCGGGTGGCAATATTGGAACAAAGATCCAAAATTCGAGGAATTGATATATGAAGATGTAAAAAATATGGTTCGCCGCGACAGAAATCACCCGTCTGTAATCATGTGGGAACCAATATTGAACGAAACACGTTATCCGCTTGACTTTGCTCTCCAATCGCAAAAGATTGTTCATTCCGAACAGCCCGGTGCAATTTGCGTAGCAGATAATCATTCGGCAGGGATAGCCGACAATTACGAAATGATATACGGTTGGCCGAAGGATGTTGATGCCGGTTTTAAACAACCGATATTCACTCGTGAATTTAGTGAGAATGTAGATGACTGGTATGCCCATAACGCTAATAACAGGGCATCCCGGAGCTGGGGTGAACGACCTCTTCTGGTTCAGGCAATGAGTCATGCTGCTTCCTACAACGAAATGTGTGTCAAACATCCTCAATTCGTAGGAGGGACACTTTGGCATCCTTTCGACCACCAGCGCGGCTATCACCCCGACCCTTATTGGGGAGGGATGACGGATGCTTTCCGTCAGCCTAAATATTCTTTTTACATGTTCAAGAGTCAGATTGATGCCGATGTAAAACAAGAGAACGTAGAAACAGGGGCCATGATTTATTTCGCTCATGAAATTTCACCATTTTCGGACAAAAACGTTACCATCTTTACGAATTGCGACGAAGTCCGGTTGATCATATATGAAAAAGATACTCTTTTACAGAAAGCCCCCAAATCAATGTACGATATGTCTCATCCACCTATTGTGTTTGAGAATGTGTACGACTTTTTCGATATGAGATCTCATTCTTATTTTGAAAAGAACTGGCAACGAGTGTCTTTCATCGCCGAAGGCATTATTGATGGAAAAGTAGTTTGCCGTGTAAAGAAAATGCCATCACGTCGGTCTTCAAAGTTACAGTTAACTATCGACAATGCAGGACAAAATCTGGTAGCGAACAGTTCCGACTTTATACCCGTTGTTTGTGAAGTAACAGACGATTTGGGTAATGTAAGACGATTGGCAAAAGACGAAATCATATTTACCGTCGAAGGAGAAGGTGAGATTATAGGAGACGAAACAATCGGCGCTAATCCGCGTGCCGTGGAATTTGGTTCAGCTCCTGTATTAATCCGTTCTACTCTCATTCCCGGAAAGATTAAGGTACATGCACACGTGCGCTACGAAGGCGAAAATGTTCCGACTCCAGCCTCAATCGAATTTGAGAGTATCGCTTCCTCACGTACGTTGATTTACAGCGAAAAGCCTCAAGCCAACAAAAGAAAAACAAGCGACAAGAACGAATATATAAAAAGCCTGACAGAAGAGGAAAAACAGAAACAACTCGACGAAGTAGAACGTCAACAAACCGAATTCGGAGAAAAAGAGAAATCAATTTAGACGAATAAACCAATATGAAAAAAGAATTACAGAGTTAATGCCAGTTATCTCAAATCAATATTCCAATAGTTAATGATAAATAATTCGTAAACCTTTACATTCATAGTTTTCCAGATTATGTTTAAATCTTTTTATATACTATTACTCTTATGTTGCACCTCTAATATGTATGGAGCGGAAATATATGTTTCGACAAAAGGAAAAGATACCGATACAGGAACTAAAGATTCACCGAAAGCTACGCTCCATGCTGCTATTCGCGAAGCCCGCGAACTTCGACGCTTATCGAAGATGGGGGAAAATGAAGCTGTACGGATTATTATGGCAGGGGGTGTTTATAGCCTCTACGAGCCTGTATTTATCCGTCCCGAAGATTCAGGAACAAAAAGCAGTCCCACGATCATAGAAGCTGCAATTGACGAAAAGCCTGTACTCAGCGGAGGCATACAAATCTGCGGATGGAAAAAAACAGGAAAATATTGGACTGCTGATATACCAACTTTTAATGGAAACAGGGTGCAGTTTCGTCAATTGTGGATTGACGGCAGGAAAGCTACCAGGGCACGTAACGTTTCCGATTTTGAAAAAATGGACAGAATCATAAGCAATGATAAGAAGAACAAAATACTTTGGATTCCGGCTTCGGCAGTCAAAGGTTTGGAAAAAGCCGAAAATCCCGAATTGGTAATTCACCAAATGTGGGCTATTGCCAACCTACGTATTAAGTCAATAAAGATAGAGGGTGATTCGGCAGGAATCTCTTTTCATAATCCGGAAGCACGAATACAATTTGAACACCCTTGGCCGCAACCCATGGTAAAAAAAGGGTTTAATTCGGCTTTTTACCTGACAAATGCTATTGAACTGTTGAACGAACCGGGCGAGTGGTTTCACGACATCAGTACTAACAAAATATATTACATGCCTCGTCAGGGTGAAGATATGAAAACAATCCAAGCAATAATACCAGTTATGGAAACTTTAGTGGAGATAACCGGCACATTGGATCGTCCCGTAAAACACATACAATTCAAAGGAATTGGTTTCGAATATACTACATGGATCCGCCCTTCGGAAAAAGGACATATACCTTTACAAGCCGGAATGTACTTGCTTGATGGATACAAATTATACCCTCCGGGTGTTCCGGGTAATTTCAACAAAAGTATCGAAAACCAAGCCTGGATTGGACGACCGCCTGCCGGCGTTATCGTTCAGGCTGCCAGGCATATCCGCTTCGAAACATGCAGTTTCAAGCATTTGGGAGCATGCGGACTAGATTTTCTTTATGGTACGCGGTATGATGTGGTTGAAGGCTGTGTATTCCGCGACATTGTCGGCAACGGAATACAAATAGGTAAAATATCCGATACTGGTATGGAAACACACCTGGCTTATGATCCATCGGACGAACGTGAAATATGCTCACATCAAACAATCTCGAATAATTATATAACCGATGTTACAAATGAAGATTGGGGATGTGTAGGTATTTGTGCAGGTTTTGTGAAAGATATTGACATTTCTCATAACGAGATATCCGAAATTGCATATACCGGCATCAGTTTGGGCTGGGGATGGACGAAAACCGTCAACTGTATGCGCAATAACCATATACATGGCAATTATATTCATCATTACGGAAAACACATGTACGATGTTGCAGGAATTTATACTCTATCTGCCCAGTCAAAATCGTATATTACCGAAAATGTAGTGGAAGAAATATACAAACCTTCCTATGCGCATGATCCGAATCATTGGTTCTATCTCTATACTGATGAGGGGAGTTCCTTTATTGAAGTGAAAAACAATTGGACACCAGAAGAAAAATTCCTGCAAAATGCAAACGGTCCTGGTAACACATGGGAAAACAACGGTCCTATGGTTGCCAATTCGATAAAAAACAATGCAGGAATCGAGAAGAAATATCAATGGATAAAACAATCTGAATAATGAACAAACAGCTTTCTATTCTCATTTCACTAGTAATGTCCTGTATGGCAGCATTTGCACAACAAGCTACATGGATATATTATCCAGGAGATTTCGAGATATGGCTCGGTAATGAAATGCAAAACCGCCGAACCGAACGCGGAGCGTTTTTCCCTCCATTCTGGAAAATGGATAGTCATTATGTGCTGATAGAGTTTTCCAAGGAAATTGATTTGCAACAAGCGGAAGAAGTGGAAATCTCTGTAGAAGGAAAATATAATGTGAAACTGGATGGAAAACTAATGGGATATAATCCACGCAAAATCACCGTTCCTGCCGGAAAGCACAGCCTGAATATAAAAGTATATAATCAAGCTACTGTCCCCAGTATATTCGTAAAAGGAAGAACAGTAAAATCCGACAACTCGTGGTTGGTTACTTTCGAAGATAAGGAATGGATTGACGAATCGGGTAAAGCTTCCGATATTTCATCGGGAACAACTTACATGAATGCTTCATCATGGAATTTCAATTCGGAAGAAACACCTCCATCCAAATTCAAATTAGCATTAACACCCATACAAGTCGTCAAAACAGAGATTAAAAACAATGGGATATTGGTAGATTTTGGTAAAGAAACGTTTGGTTATGCAAGATTACACAATCTGAAAGGCAAAGGTTGTTTAAATATTTATTATGGAGAATCTCTCGAAGAAGCTCTTGATACAAACTATTGTGAAACGCTTGATTCTTACATTGTTGACAACAGTATGCCTGCTGATTTTATAGTCTCCGGTTCCAAAGCCTATCGTTACATCTATATTGAAAAAGATGCAGAAATTACATTCGACAATAAATATCCAGTCACCAGCCCAACCTTCCATCATCCCTTCCGGATTCCGACGCGACAGACAAAACTTCATCAGGCTTTGCATACGTGGATAAAATTGTTCGACAAATTTAGTGTCTCCTGTATATTGAAGATAGTCATATATGCTTATAAACCAATAAAATGTATAATCCATAATGTTGTTTATATGGCTTGTTACAGGATCTTTGCCTCGAAGGTTTAGCATTGTACGTGTAACCGAAGGCGAATCAAAGAACAGGTAATAGTTCATCAAATAACTTTGGTATGCATCGCCGCTCCATATCCAACGGTCGCGTTTAATACCATCAATAAAAAATTCGCGTGAAGCGAGGTGCATTGTGTATGCCGAAACCTCCCAAATTTTGTTAAGTGATTCGTCGTTCTATTTAAAACTACCTCTGTAATTCAGCGGCAAATATTCATACAACATTGTTGACAACAGTATGCCTGCTGATTTTATAGTCTCCGGTTCCAAAGCCTATCGTTACATCTATATTGAAAAAGATGCAGAAATTACATTCGACCATGTTTCAATGTTGTATGAATATTTGCCGCTGAATTACAGAGGTAGTTTTAAATCGAACGACGAATCACTTAACAAAATTTGGGAGGTTTCGGCATACACAATGCACCTCGCTTCACGCGAATTTTTTATTGATGGTATTAAACGCGACCGTTGGATATGGAGCGGCGATGCATACCAAAGTTATTTGATGAACTATTACCTGTTCTTTGATTCGCCTTCGGTTACACGTACAATGCTAAACCTTCGAGGCAAAGATCCTGTAACAAGCCATATAAACAACATTATGGATTATACATTTTATTGGTTTATAAGCATATATGACTATCTTCAATATACAGGAGACACTAAATTTGTCGAACAATTTTATCCACGTATGCAAAGCCTGATGAAGTTTTGTCTGTCGCGTCGGAATCCGGAAGGGATGATGGAAGGTTGGGCTGGTGACTGGATATTTATTGTCGAATGTAATTTCTGCATCTTTTTCAATATAGATGTAACGATAGGCTTTGGAACCGGAGACTATAAAATCAGCAGGCATACTGTTGTCAACAATGTAAGAATCAAGCGTTTCACAATAGTTTGTATCAAGAGCTTCTTCGAGAGATTCTCCATAATAAATATTTAAACAACCTTTGCCTTTCAGATTGTGTAATCTTGCATAACCAAACGTTTCTTTACCAAAATCTACCAATATCCCATTGTTTTTAATCTCTGTTTTGACGACTTGTATGGGTGTTAATGCTAATTTGAATTTGGATGGAGGTGTTTCTTCCGAATTGAAATTCCATGATGAAGCATTCATGTAAGTTGTTCCCGATGAAATATCGGAAGCTTTACCCGATTCGTCAATCCATTCCTTATCTTCGAAAGTAACCAACCACGAGTTGTCGGATTTTACTGTTCTTCCTTTTACGAATATACTGGGGACAGTAGCTTGATTATATACTTTTATATTCAGGCTGTGCTTTCCGGCAGGAACGGTGATTTTGCGTGGATTATATCCCATTAGTTTTCCATCCAGTTTCACATTATATTTTCCTTCTACAGAGATTTCCACTTCTTCCGCTTGTTGCAAATCAATTTCCTTGGAAAACTCTATCAGCACATAATGACTATCCATTTTCCAGAATGGAGGGAAAAACGCTCCGCGTTCGGTTCGGCGGTTTTGCATTTCATTACCGAGCCATATCTCGAAATCTCCTGGATAATATATCCATGTAGCTTGTTGTGCAAATGCTGCCATACAGGACATTACTAGTGAAATGAGAATAGAAAGCTGTTTGTTCATTATTCAGATTGTTTTATCCATTGATATTTCTTCTCGATTCCTGCATTGTTTTTTATCGAATTGGCAACCATAGGACCGTTGTTTTCCCATGTGTTACCAGGACCGTTTGCATTTTGCAGGAATTTTTCTTCTGGTGTCCAATTGTTTTTCACTTCAATAAAGGAACTCCCCTCATCAGTATAGAGATAGAACCAATGATTCGGATCATGCGCATAGGAAGGTTTGTATATTTCTTCCACTACATTTTCGGTAATATACGATTTTGACTGGGCAGATAGAGTATAAATTCCTGCAACATCGTACATGTGTTTTCCGTAATGATGAATATAATTGCCATGTATATGGTTATTGCGCATACAGTTGACGGTTTTCGTCCATCCCCAGCCCAAACTGATGCCGGTATATGCAATTTCGGATATCTCGTTATGAGAAATGTCAATATCTTTCACAAAACCTGCACAAATACCTACACATCCCCAATCTTCATTTGTAACATCGGTTATATAATTATTCGAGATTGTTTGATGTGAGCATATTTCACGTTCGTCCGATGGATCATAAGCCAGGTGTGTTTCCATACCAGTATCGGATATTTTACCTATTTGTATTCCGTTGCCGACAATGTCGCGGAATACACAGCCTTCAACCACATCATACCGCGTACCATAAAGAAAATCTAGTCCGCATGCTCCCAAATGCTTGAAACTGCATGTTTCGAAGCGGATATGCCTGGCAGCCTGAACGATAACGCCGGCAGGCGGTCGTCCAATCCAGGCTTGGTTTTCGATACTTTTGTTGAAATTACCCGGAACACCCGGAGGGTATAATTTGTATCCATCAAGCAAGTACATTCCGGCTTGTAAAGGTATATGTCCTTTTTCCGAAGGGCGGATCCATGTAGTATATTCGAAACCAATTCCTTTGAATTGTATGTGTTTTACGGGACGATCCAATGTGCCGGTTATCTCCACTAAAGTTTCCATAACTGGTATTATTGCTTGGATTGTTTTCATATCTTCACCCTGACGAGGCATGTAATATATTTTGTTAGTACTGATGTCGTGAAACCACTCGCCCGGTTCGTTCAACAGTTCAATAGCATTTGTCAGGTAAAAAGCCGAATTAAACCCTTTTTTTACCATGGGTTGCGGCCAAGGGTGTTCAAATTGTATTCGTGCTTCCGGATTATGAAAAGAGATTCCTGCCGAATCACCCTCTATCTTTATTGACTTAATACGTAGGTTGGCAATAGCCCACATTTGGTGAATTACCAATTCGGGATTTTCGGCTTTTTCCAAACCTTTGACTGCCGAAGCCGGAATCCAAAGTATTTTGTTCTTCTTATCATTGCTTATGATTCTGTCCATTTTTTCAAAATCGGAAACGTTACGTGCCCTGGTAGCTTTCCTGCCGTCAATCCACAATTGACGAAACTGCACCCTGTTTCCATTAAAAGTTGGTATATCAGCAGTCCAATATTTTCCTGTTTTTTTCCATCCGCAGATTTGTATGCCTCCGCTGAGTACAGGCTTTTCGTCAATTGCAGCTTCTATGATCGTGGGACTGCTTTTTGTTCCTGAATCTTCGGGACGGATAAATACAGGCTCGTAGAGGCTATAAACACCCCCTGCCATAATAATCCGTACAGCTTCATTTTCCCCCATCTTCGATAAGCGTCGAAGTTCGCGGGCTTCGCGAATAGCAGCATGGAGCGTAGCTTTCGGTGAATCTTTAGTTCCTGTATCGGTATCTTTTCCTTTTGTCGAAACATATATTTCCGCTCCATACATATTAGAGGTGCAACATAAGAGTAATAGTATATAAAAAGATTTAAACATAATCTGGAAAACTATGAATGTAAAGGTTTACGAATTATTTATCATTAACTATTGGAATATTGATTTGAGATAACTGGCATTAACTCTGTAATTCTTTTTTCATATTGGTTTATTCGTCTAAATTGATTTCTCTTTTTCTCCGAATTCGGTTTGTTGACGTTCTACTTCGTCGAGTTGTTTCTGTTTTTCCTCTTCTGTCAGGCTTTTTATATATTCGTTCTTGTCGCTTGTTTTTCTTTTGTTGGCTTGAGGCTTTTCGCTGTAAATCAACGTACGTGAGGAAGCGATACTCTCAAATTCGATTGAGGCTGGAGTCGGAACATTTTCGCCTTCGTAGCGCACGTGTGCATGTACCTTAATCTTTCCGGGAATGAGAGTAGAACGGATTAATACAGGAGCTGAACCAAATTCCACGGCACGCGGATTAGCGCCGATTGTTTCGTCTCCTATAATCTCACCTTCTCCTTCGACGGTAAATATGATTTCGTCTTTTGCCAATCGTCTTACATTACCCAAATCGTCTGTTACTTCACAAACAACGGGTATAAAGTCGGAACTGTTCGCTACCAGATTTTGTCCTGCATTGTCGATAGTTAACTGTAACTTTGAAGACCGACGTGATGGCATTTTCTTTACACGGCAAACTACTTTTCCATCAATAATGCCTTCGGCGATGAAAGACACTCGTTGCCAGTTCTTTTCAAAATAAGAATGAGATCTCATATCGAAAAAGTCGTACACATTCTCAAACACAATAGGTGGATGAGACATATCGTACATTGATTTGGGGGCTTTCTGTAAAAGAGTATCTTTTTCATATATGATCAACCGGACTTCGTCGCAATTCGTAAAGATGGTAACGTTTTTGTCCGAAAATGGTGAAATTTCATGAGCGAAATAAATCATGGCCCCTGTTTCTACGTTCTCTTGTTTTACATCGGCATCAATCTGACTCTTGAACATGTAAAAAGAATATTTAGGCTGACGGAAAGCATCCGTCATCCCTCCCCAATAAGGGTCGGGGTGATAGCCGCGCTGGTGGTCGAAAGGATGCCAAAGTGTCCCTCCTACGAATTGAGGATGTTTGACACACATTTCGTTGTAGGAAGCAGCATGACTCATTGCCTGAACCAGAAGAGGTCGTTCACCCCAGCTCCGGGATGCCCTGTTATTAGCGTTATGGGCATACCAGTCATCTACATTCTCACTAAATTCACGAGTGAATATCGGTTGTTTAAAACCGGCATCAACATCCTTCGGCCAACCGTATATCATTTCGTAATTGTCGGCTATCCCTGCCGAATGATTATCTGCTACGCAAATTGCACCGGGCTGTTCGGAATGAACAATCTTTTGCGATTGGAGAGCAAAGTCAAGCGGATAACGTGTTTCGTTCAATATTGGTTCCCACATGATTACAGACGGGTGATTTCTGTCGCGGCGAACCATATTTTTTACATCTTCATATATCAATTCCTCGAATTTTGGATCTTTGTTCCAATATTGCCACCCGGGTGTTGCCACAATCACAAACAGTCCTAATTCGTCGCAAGCGTCCATAAATGAAGGATCTTGTGGATAATGTGCTACGCGTATAATGTTGAATCCTACATCTTTTAGTCTTTTTGCGTCTTTCCAGTGTTGAGAGTTTGGCACGGCATTGCCGACATAAGCAAAATCTTGGTGACGGTTTCCTCCGATAAGTTTGGTGGCGTGTTCTCCATTCAACCAAAGCCCGTCCTTCCCTTTCAATTCTATTTTGCGTATGCCGATGCGGGTAATAACTCCATCAAAAGGCTTTCCATCGGAAGCCCTTATTATAGTTTCTACATTATATAGATACGGATTATGTGGATACCATAAAATGGGATTGTCTAACAGTATTCTTTGCTTTATATCTTGCGATTCCGATGCTTTTAGTTTTAGTTTTGATTTTACTGTTTTAAGAACTTTCCCGCTTTTATCGCATAATTTGTTTTCTATTATTACGAATTGGGCTTTGCTTTCCGAATTTACTACGTCTGTTGTTATTATAATCTCGGCTTTCTTTTTGTTAATTTCTCCATACTGGACAAAAACTCCACCTGAAGCGGTTTTATTAGCTTTGTTAGGATCGGAAATATACACTCTCGATGTTGTTATCATCCATACATCACGATATATTCCTCCGTGATAAGCGAAGTCGAGTGCCGTCTGTTGCTTCCCTGGCAGATAATTGTTGTCATCAGAATTATCCGTCATTACAGCAATAAGGCAATTATTTCCCGGCTTTATACCCAATTGACTCAATTCAATGCTGAAAGGCAAGTATCCTCCCAAATGCTCCAATACTTTTACTCCGTTAAGATAAACAACGGATTTGCCCATCGCAGCTTCGAAATAAATTATTATATTCTTATTTTTTAAAGACGGATCGACTGTAAAATGTTTACGATACCATGCTTTTCCTTGATAGTTGCGGCAACCGCTTGCTTCCGCCGGCATAAGTTGTACGGTATGGGGAGTGGATACGATGTCCCATTCCGAATCGTCGAAATCTGTTTTCTCTGCATTTTCAATATCCCCTCGGTAAAATCGCCATCCTGCATTGAAGTCGAAAACTTCCCTTCCGGCTCGTTCCGAAGTAAAAAAACCACCTGCAGAAAAATCGGGTTGATAATTATTCGCTTTTAATGTTGTGTGGAGTAAATATATGAAAAGTGATACCACAATAAATATTCTACGCATGGAGTTTATTTGTTTAATCATTAATATAGAAACATAATATCTACAACTGCCGGAATCAGTATTTGTTTGGTAGCATATCTTGGAAAGAAAGGCTATACAAATATAACATTTATGCTTGAAAAAGATTGTTAATGAAGGAGATTTTTGGTCTGTTATGTCATTTTTTAGTGTATTTAAATCAAATTGTATAATCGGTAGATGGTTATTAGAATCTATATTTAAAATAAAAGTTATTTTTGGGCAAATAATATTTTCGTGGTTATATGAAAAAAATATTGTCAGGCATATTTCTGTTAGGAATTAGTATGAAGGTTTTTGGTATAGAGGTCAAAACCTTGACTGTGGAAATGCAAGAAAATCCATTGGCAATAAGCACCTTGCAACCGCGTTTTGGTTGGAATCTGATTTCCGGGCTGAAAGGGGATAAACAAAGCGCATACCGGGTAATAGTTAATGAAAATGGAACAAAACTATGGGATTCGGGAAAAGTAAAATCGGATCAAAGCCAGTTGATAGCTTACAAAGGGAAAACGCTCGAAAAAGGCAAAAGTTATACATGGACACTGACGATATGGGATGTCGGAGGGAAAGCGAGTGAGAACAAAATGTCTGCTTTTGGAATTGCTCCCGATTGGTCTTTATCAAAAGCAAAATGGATAGGAGCAATAACGCGCGAAGTTTCAAAACTGCCGATAGGAAGACGTGATTTCCATAATCCCAGTTTCAAAAATAAAGACTACAAAGATATTTATGATAATATAGATTCTTTAGCCTTGCGGAGTATCAATTTGCGAAAAACCTTCGACATGGAAAAACCTCTTGAGAAGGCTATTGTTCATGTAACCGGACTCGGACATTATCAGTTGTCTGTTAACGGGAAGCAAGTGAGTTCCGATATTTTTACACCTGTATGGAGCGACTACGATAAAACTGTTTACTACAACACATACCGGATAGACAGTCTTCTTACCCAAGGAGAGAATGCTTTAGGGGTAATCTTAGGAAATGGATTTTATAATGCCGTAGGCAGTCGTTACCGGAAATTGTGGGTTACATTCGGTCCTCCTACCTTATTATTTGAAATGCATGTGATTTATAAAGACGGAACGAAAGATGTGATTGTTTCCGATGATTCATGGAAATATGCTTTGAGTCCTGTTACATTCAACGATATATATGGAGGAGAGGATTACGACGCACGTTTAGAGCAAGAGGGGTGGAATAAAACTTCATTCGACGATACATTGTGGAGACCGGTTGTTATACAGGATGCCCCTAAAGGTGTTTTGCGGGCGCAGGAAATGACTTCCGTAAGAAAAATGAAAGAATACGGGGTTGTGTCAATGACGAAAATAGATTCCAGCTATGTGTTGGATATGGGACAAAATTTGTCCGGATATCCTGCAATAAAGATAGTAGGGAAAAGAGGCAGGCAAATAAAACTGACAGTAGGAGAACAGTTGAATGCCGAAACGGGATTGGTATCTCAGAAACAATCGGGAGGACCTTACACTTGCTACTACACACTGAGAGGAGATGGTATGGAATTGTGGCATCCGCAGTTTACATATTACGGATTCAGATATATCCAGATAGACGGAGCGGATGTTTTGTCTTCGACAGAAGAGAATAAGCCTTTGGTAGTTGATGTTAAGTCGCATTTCATATACAATTCGACCGATGAGAACGGGCATTTTGAATCATCGAACGAAATATTTAATAAAACCCATCTATTGATTTGCAACGCTGTGAAAAGCAATATGCAATCGTTGTTTACCGATTGTCCCCACCGTGAGAAATTGGGATGGCTGGAAGAAACGCATCTCAACGGACCGGGATTATTGTATAACTGGAATCTGACACAATTCTATCCAAAACTGATGCAGGATATAGCAGACGGGCAAAATGCAAATGGATTGATCCCTACAATTGTGCCTCAATATGTCGTTTTTGACGATGATTTGGATGTCTTTAGAGATTCGCCCGAATGGGGAATCGCCGGTATAATGATACCTTTGTTATATTATCAATATTATGGAGACAGGTCGCTTATTGATAACTATTTCGATGTAATGACCCGCTATGTCGATCATATAGAATCGCGTTCTACCGGTTTTATCGTATCGCACGGTTTGGGAGATTGGTACGATTATGGCGAACATCGGGCAGGGTTTGCAAAGAATAGCCCGGTAGAGGTTTCGGCAACTGCACATTATTATTATGCTGCAAGTAAAGTATCCGAATTTGCTGAAATGATTGGAGATAAGACTGCGGAAAAGAAATACGCTGATTTGGCGGTGAATATAAAGAAAGCCTACAATAATAAATTCTTCGATGCCAATACGAAACAGTATGCTACGGGAAGTCAGTTCTGCAATGCTATATCTGTTTTTATGGGATTGGTTGACCCGAAAGACAAAGCCGAAGTCTTGGAAAACTTGAAAACAGATATTCGTAAACACGGTAACCGCCTGACTACCGGCGATGTTGGTAACCGCTATTTGTTTCAGGCGTTGGCGCTGAATGGTGAAAATGAACTGATGTACTTGATGCACAATCATGAAGAAGTTCCGGGATATGGTTTCCAATTGAAATTCGGGGCAACGAGCTTGACCGAACAATGGGACCCCCGTAAAGGAGCTTCATGGAATCATTTTATGATGGGACAAATAGACGAATGGTTTTTTCAAAGTCTTGCCGGCATAGTACCGGAAACACCCGGTTTCAAAACATTTACGGTACAACCTCATCCGGTAGGCAATCTCACATGGGTAAGAGCAAACCACGAAACTTTGTATGGAAATATAGAAGTGGACTGGAAACGCGAGAACGGAATATTCGGCTTGTCGGTAAATATACCGGTAAATACAAGTGCAAATATTGTTATGCCCGATGGAACAAAGCATATGGTAGGATCAGGTAAACACGTGTTTGAAATAAATGGTATTGTTGATTAAGGATTACCGCAAACTTATGTGGTTGCCTTCATTCCATTCGGGTGTTTCCAATTCCAATAAATGTTTCACGAAAAAATCCTTTCGTTTCCGTTCTCCATAAACACCGCCTCCCGTATGTTTAGTGCCGGGAAGCATCACAAATTCAAATTCCTTATTGTGCTTAACTAAAGCATTCACTAACTGCAACGTGGTAGAAGGATCTACGTTATCATCCAATTCTCCCAGTATCAACATCAGTTTGCCTTGCAATAAATGGGCATTGCAAGTATTGGAAGATTCCTCATATTGCTTGCCAATCGGATAACCCATCCATTGCTCATTCCACCATATTTTATCCATACGATTGTCATGACAACCGCAAGAAGAAACTCCTACTTTGTAAAAGTCGGGATGAAAAAGCAAAGCAGCAGTCGAATTTTGTCCTCCGGCAGAACTGCCGTAAATGCCTACCCGCTCGATATCCATTTCCGGATATTGGAGAGCAGCAGCTTTTATCCAGGCAATGCGATCGGGGAATCCGGCATCTTTGAGATTTTTCCAACAAACATCATGAAAAACTTTGGAGCGATTTGCTGTTCCCATACCGTCTATTAAAACGGTAATAAAGCCCAATTCTGCCAAGCCGGAACAATGATGCGTTACTCATTTCCCGTTCGGAGATTTTACCGGTACTTTTCTATCCTCCTGAAACACATGTCCCCAATACTGTTCTCTGTTCCGTGGAGTAAATGCCGGCTTTGTCTTTTGAACAGTATAAGTATTTAAATCGCAGGTATATGAATCTTCTTTAACTCGGAAACGGATAGACTTCAGATTTTTATCGAAACGGATTGTAGAGAAAGGTAACTTGCCGGCTTCTACCGGTTCGCCTAAAAACGATTCCAAAGCTGTAGCCAATTTGGTATGATCAAAAGCCGGACTTTTTCGATTTTCATCAGCATCCACCAGAATAAATTCTATGCCCGATGATGTCTTAGTTCGGTACCAGAAGCAATGTGTACTGTCAATGGCTTCTATTTGAGAAATCCCGTAATAGTATAGGGCTCCGTAGGATTCGTTGAAATTGTCCGCCCGTTTGTATTTTTCCTTTAAATCTTGTGCAGATGCAATGGGTGAAATGAGAAGTAGCTCTAAAAAAACAGTGATGTATTTCATAATTTAACGTGAGTTTAGGATAAGAAAAACAATGAACGAAGTTACAAAAACTTTCTATTTAAACAATGAATTTTCAATAGAATTTGATACGGTTTTCTCAAAAAACCACCTAAAAAAGAAAAAAGAGTATCCCCAAAATCGAAATTTACTGTTTGTGTGAAAACTCCGAAGGAGTTATATATTTATAGCCGTGTCCCAATATGCGGTTTTATTCGACTCCACAGGAGTCGAACATTCCATTTGGGCGCTATTTTCTATCAATATCCGAATCCTTCAGATTCTTTTTAAATAGATTTTAGAAAGTAGAAGACTTTTGACACACCCTCTGAATAGAAAGACAGCCCAAAGTCTTGACTTATACTCTCAGCTTCTTAAACAACTCCCAAACTACAATCCCCGCCGCAACAGAGACATTTAACGAATGTTTTGTACCGAACTGTGGAATTTCAAGGCATCCGTGCGAACAATCTATTACCTGCTGCTGCACTCCTTTTACCTCATTTCCCAATACAACGGCATATTTCTTCTTTTTGTCCAATACCAAATCATTAAGCATAGTGCTTCCTTCGGTCTGTTCCACAGAATAAACGACGTATCCGTTTTGTTTTAATTCTTCTATGGCATCAACAGTATCTTTTGTATATTTCCAATCGACGGTGTATTCTGCACCCAAAGCTGTCTTGTGCATATCGGGATGTGGAGGAGTGGCTGTAATTCCGCATAAATAGATGGATTCTACACGAAAAGCGTCCGACGTGCGAAACACGGAACCAATGTTGTGCAAACTGCGTACCCCGTCCAATACGATAACCAAAGGGAGTTTCTTTGCCGTTTTGAATTCTTCGGGAGTTAGCCTGTTGAGTTCAGTGATTTTTAATTTACGCAACTTTCTATCCACCAGTCAATCATTTTTCTTGCCAAACTCGCCTTCCCCGGCAATTCGGGAAGATTATCCTTCGTGTAAAAGGCGCCATGTCCCAGTTCGTCGGTCTGCAAAATTATTTCCCCGCTCTCATAATCAGCAGTGAATCCTACCATCAAACCGCTTGGAAAAGGCCAAGGCTGGTTTCCGAAATAAATCACATTCTTTACTCTCAAGCCTGTTTCTTCCAGAATTTCACGTTGTACACATTCTTCCAGTGTTTCTCCCGTTTCTAGGAAACCCGCCACAAGACTGTGAAAGTTTCCTTTAAAATTATGTGCGTGTACCAACAATACCGAATCGCCTTTGCGAACCAATGCCAATATGGCAATGGCAATAGGCGGATAATATTCTTCTTTACACGCCGGACATTGTCTGAAAATAGAAGTAATTTGTTCTGTTGGATTTCCACATGCAGAGCAGAAACGGTTGTGAAAATTAAAATGTAATATTTGGCGTGCTTTCCCTGCAATCGCAAACTGTTCGTATGGAATATGGATATAGGATTCGCGCAATCCCACCATAACATACTGCTCGTCGTTTTCCGGCGAACCGGTTACGGCAAATGTTTGGCAAGAATATCCGTCAAGGGTTGCAATGCTGTAAACAACAGCCGTTTCATCTGTTACGGGAGGTCTCTTTTCGTAAGGAATGGCATAAGTTCCGTTTTTCTTTTCAAGTAGTAATTGGTCTTTGTAAAAAACAAACCACCAAAATGTTTGTGTTGTATCCATCCATTATGGGTAAAATATCGAAGTTATTATTTCTGTCTGATGTATATGTTTATCGGCGTTCCCTTTAAATCCCATTTGTCACGCATCTTATTTTCGAGAAAACGTTTATACGGCTCCTTTACGTATTGCGGGAGATTGGCAAAAAACACAAAAGAAGGTACTTTCGTATTAGGCAGTTGGGTAACGTATTTAATCTTTATGTATTTCCCTTTTGTCGTAGGAGGAGGATAAGCCTCAATCAGAG
>SNRY01000171.1_pt1 | contig 23843 bp, 13 predicted proteins | sample 4693421 | NCBI WGS metagenome assembly SNRY01 (sample SAMN11003215, study PRJNA524138) | termite gut metagenome | isolation source: Bacteroidetes bacterial symbionts from single cell of protist host amplifed... | host: Streblomastix strix ... | reverse complement strand
CCGGAAGGAATCATCCACATTTCATTCCGAAATCGCCGCTTGATGATTGAGAATACCGGAGTGCCCAAAGAATTGGATAATACGGTGTTGTTTCGCCGTTTTGGTCGTATGAGCAAGACAACAAAAGGCAGCGGATTAGGACTTGCCATCATACAACAGATCTGTACGCTTTACCGGTGGCAGATCGAATACCGGTATGCTGACAACCGGCATCAATTTATCATTATTTTCTGAAATTCAAAAATTCAGAATTTCTTCAAAATCGCTTTTCATCTTTGCGGAAAATTATAATTCAAACTGACAGATGAAAAACTTTTTTATTCTTTCTATTTTATTGTTACAAACGGTTGTTTTACGAGGACAAGGAATCATAACCGGTAGCATTGTCGATAAAACCACCCAATCTCTTGTTGAATATGCCAATGTCGCCCTTTACACTCAAAACGGGCACAAATATGTGTTGGGAACCGTTACGGACGTTTCAGGTAAGTTTTCTATTGAAAATATCGCTTTCGGAAATTACGAATTGGAATACAGTTTTCTTGGATTTGAAAAAACGGAAACATTGAAAATTCGTCTGGATAAAAATAATCCGGTAGCAAATGTCGGCGTATTGGAATTAGCCGAATCTTTCCAAACGTTGGATGAAGTGGTTGTTACAGGACGAAAATCAACGTATGTTACGCAAATCGACAAGAAAATATTCAACGTGGGCGAAGATTTAATGAGTTCTTCGGGTTCGGCGAGCGATTTGCTCGAAAATATTCCTTCGGTGCAAGTGGACTTGGATGGAAATGTAAGCCTTCGCGGATCGGAAAATGTGCAGATACTCATCAACGGAAAAACTTCCAACTTGATGGGCGCTACACGGGCAACTGTTTTGCAACAGATTCCCGCCAAAACAATCGACAGGGTAGAAGTGATTACTAATCCCTCCGCTAAATATAAACCTGATGGCACTTCCGGCATTATCAACATCGTGCTGAAAAAAGAACGCAAAAAAGGCATGAACGGAATAGTTGCAGCCAATGTGGGAAACAACGACCGTTACAATGGAACTTTGTCTTTAAATTATAATCCGGGTAAAATCAATTTCTTCGGAAGTTATGGAATCCGTCAGGACAATCGCAACCGCTATACCTATGACAACCGGACAATAACGAATACCATGACCGGACAAAACACTTATATAGACCAAAACACAAACGGACCGGCTCATCCTGTTTCACAACTTGTGCAGGGCGGCATAGACTGTGACATGACAAAAAAAGATAATTTTCAGGTAAGCGCTTCCTATTCATACACAAACATGTTGCGCAATGAAACCACTTTCAATACCTATCGGAATAACAGCAAGGACACCACAAGCTATTTTTCCCGTTTCCGGCGAAACGATGAAAATGAGAAAAATTTGGAGTTAAGCGCTGTTTATGAACATAAATTTGGAGAAGACCACACTTTTATTATTGATTACACTCATTCTTCGGCAAAAGAGCTGGAAGATAATGCATATACCAATAGCTATTTTTTTCCGCGAAATCCCGAATCAAGAGACCACACTTCAATTTGGCAGGATGAAGAGGAAAATCTGATTCGGGCGGATTACACTCGTCCTTTGGGTGAAAAATCCAAAATGGAGGTAGGTGCAGAATTGGAATTGGACAATACCGACATGGATTATTCGGCTGAAGATTTACGTGGTAATGTTTGGACGTCCAACGACGAAAAAACGAATCATTTTGTTTTCGACGAGGATATTTATGCCTTGTATGGTACGTATGAAGCGGAATTTGGAAATTTCGGCTTCATGGGCGGACTTCGCGGAGAGATAGCACGCATCCAATCGAAATTGATTTCCACAGGAACAATTATCCCAAACAATTATTCCAATTTTTATCCCACTTTACATACGTCTTACCGTTTTGATGAAAAGAATGAATTGCAATTGAACTATAGTCTCCGCGTCAATCGTCCCGAAGGCGATGATTTGAATCCGTTTCCGGAATACAAAGACCCGTTCAATGTCAGCAGTGGAAATCCCTACCTGAAACCGGAAAAGATTCATTCCGTCGAATTGGGATATTTGTTAAAAAGCAATGTAACTACTTTTGTAACAACGCTTTATTACCGGGATATTTTTAATCGGATGACGGAAGTGTCAAAATTCATCAATGATTCCGTGATGTGGACCACCAAAGAAAATATGTCATCCAGTCAATCTGCCGGAATGGAATTGATTCTCAATTCGACGCTTGGCAAATGGGCGAGTATCAATTTCAATTCCAATGTTTTCTACAATGTCATTGACGCGAGCGATTTGGGTTTCAGCGACAAAAAATCAACTGTTTCTTGGAATGCTTCATTGAACGGAAATTTCAATGTTACCAAAAATTTAATGACACAGCTCAATACCCGATTCACCGCCAAGTCGCTCACTCCGCAAGGATACCGTGAACCGGCATTCATTCTGAATCTGGGCGCTCGCTACAACTTATTGCAAAACAAAGCCTCCATTCTTTTCACGGTTTCCGATTTGCTGAATACCTACAAAAGCGTGCTGAACATTGATACGCCCGAATTGGTTCGGCGATTGGAACGGAAACGGACGTCGCAGATATTCTATTTAGGATTCACATACAATTTCGGAAGTTCGTCAAAGAAAAAAGAAGCCGCATTGAAATATGATGATCGTTTGTAAATATGGAAAAGTCCCATGTGGAAATATTATGCATTACTTTCAGCCTTTTTTGCCGCATTGACGGCAATCTTGGCTAAAGTTGGCGTGAAAGGTATCAGTGGAAATGTTGCTACCGCCATACGCACATGTATTGTTCTGTTGTTGGCTTGGGGAATAGTTGTTTTTGGCGGACAGATAAGGGAAGTAAAGGCATTGAGCAAAGTCAATCTGATATTCCTTGTTCTTTCGGGCTTGGCAACCGGCTTTTCATGGATATTTTACTTCAAAGCATTGGAAACGGGCAATGTGTCTAAAGTAGCACCGATTGACAAGTTAAGCGTTGTTTTTGTAGTGATACTTGCTTTTGCCTTTTTGAACGAGCCAATGGATATAAAAACAATTGCAGGCGGATTACTGATTGTGGCGGGAACAATCATACTGATAGTATAGGTAAATGTGTGGAAAGATGTAAAATCAACTTCAGAAGATTTGTGGGTTACGATATTTCACAAGAATATATTAATTTTGCTAAAAAACGAATGAAACTATTTCTACAATTACAACCTAATCTTTTTGTTTGAAAGTTAATTTTGTTTTGAAGCGATATGCTTGTCATATTGTCAGCAGAAAGAGCAACAGTTATCGTTTCGTAGGCAACAGTTGTATCTGATAATTCCGTAACTCTTTGTTTAACTTAAATTGTTTGTTATGTCTGAAGCCAGAATTGATAAATGGATGTGGGCAGCCCGCATTTTTAAAACACGAACCATCTCCGCTGAGGCTTGTAAAAAAGGAAGGATTACCATAGGCGGTGCATTAGTCAAAGCATCGCGTATGATAAAATCCGGTGATGTTATTCAAGTGAGGAAACCGCCCATTACCTATTCCTTTAAAGTATTGCAAGCGATAGAGAAACGCGTGGGAGCCAAGCTTGTTCCTGAAGTATTGGAAAATGTCACACACCCGGATCAGTATGAAATATTAAAGATGAGTAAAGTTAGCGGTTTCGTTGACCGTGCACACGGCGCTGGTCGCCCTACAAAAAAAGAACGTCGGAATTTGGAAGAATTTACCATGCCGGAGTCTTCGGACGGTTTCGATTTCGAATTTGATTTTAATGAATAGGGATACGAGGATGAAATACTAATTCCGTCAACCAACGATTGACGTATAGATTAATAATAGCACACCCCGAACCAATCAAAGCCCCTGCTATTACATCAGACGGATAGTGAATTCCCTCATTCATTCGTGAAAAACCAATTGAGCATGCCCATATCGTTGAAGGAGCAATCACATACCACTTCGGATAACGGATACTCAATGAAGTTGCCAAAGAAAATGCTGTAGCCGTATGTGCAGAAGGAAAAGAGGAGCTGTTGGGATAACTCTGTGCATTGATTTTGTCGGGATAACGATTAAAAGGACGTTCTCTTCCGGACAAGTATTTCATACCGTATGTAATAACTGTCGCTTCTCCTACACTGCTACCGATGTAAAGAGCATCGGTGAATAATTTTTCATTCTTATGGAAACCTGCATAAACAGCCATACCCACAGGGATACCTGCGGCAATATATGGAATGGTTCCCGATAATACGTTACTGTAGTTTCTTACAAACGTCCCGTTCAAGTCATTGATTTTGGAAAGAGTATTAATATCCCAATTTTGGGCGAAAACTTTGGTTCCGGTTAATATGACGAGCCAAATGATTGCAATTTTTTTCATAGAGAGCTTTTATTGGCAAAGTAATATAATAACCTGATATCTGCAAAATAAAATACAGTATTGTTAAATTAATATGGAAATACTATTTTTCTTTGCCTGAAAAAAATTATGTATTGTCCCCGATGCGGAAGCCTAAATTATCGCAAGGGTGGCTTTGTTAAATCTCGCCAACGTTATGAATGTAAAGAATGCCGGTATCATTATACGGTAGCGAAAAAATCAGATGTAAAATCAGCAGAAACCAGACGGTATTAATTTAGCAATACCTCCTGTTTACTTTTGCTAATGCATTATCGTAATGAAACGTTATTTATACTTAATTAGCAATTTCCTTTATTTGTATCCCTATATCATTAATTCCAGTTACTATTTCGTCTTCCATGCAATGGATAACTTTGACGATACGCATGCCGGCAGGATCAACAGAAGTATATTCGCCTATATCGAAAGTTGCCTGAAAAAGAGATCCCCAACCTTTTCCCGTCCATTGTCCAACTGCGTTTGCTAGAAGACATCTCACCGTATCCGTTACCACGACGGATGAATCCTGCAAATTATGGCTGATTGACAATAGAAGGTTTTGGTATGGGTAGTCGGTACGATTGCGAACTTGTGCATATAAATAATAATGCGTTGGAGTACTATCCGAAATCTGTATGTCGAATATTAGCGTATCACCCCTGTTCCACCCTTTCTTTGAAATATGCCGGTAAGAATGATACACTACATTGTCCGTACATGCTACCGATAGAAATGTTACAACAATAAAAAGGATACTATTTTTCAGCAGATTTTTCATTTCTTTCAGAATCGTTTGATACACGGAAGTGCTTTTTCTTCTTCTTTTTATAGGTGCTTTTGTCGTTGTTTGGATGTTGTTTATCAAAGCGAGTGAGGCTTTCCTGTTCCAGTAAATCAATTTGTTTTTTAGGCTGCATTTGGTTTATGTCTTCAAGGAGATTATCAGGTTTAATTCCTTTGCGATTCATCCCAATAATTTCAAAAGCGCGTTTTGCAGAAATGGTGACCGGATTAACAAGAAAATTCTTTTCGGTAGAATAGGCTATTTGATTATTCAATATATCAATTTTAAAAAGGTAGTATATACCGTTTTTGGTTTTCAATTCAATTTCCTGGGAAGGCAATTGTTTTTGGGCTTCCACGTAGCAATCTATTTCATAATTGAGGCAGCATTTTAACTTCGCGCATTGTCCGGCCAACTTTTGCGGATTGAGAGAAAGATCTTGGTAACGTGCCGCACTTGTGGATACCGAAATGAAATTTGTCATCCATGTAGCACAACATAACTCACGACCACAGGGACCAATACCTCCGATACGTCCGGCTTCCTGACGCGCTCCTATTTGTCTCATTTCTATACGAATCTTAAATGTTTCGGCAAGTATTTTAATCAGTTGACGAAAATCCACACGTTCGTTGGCAATATAATAGAAAATAGCTTTGTTTCCGTCTCCCTGATACTCTACATCGCCGATTTTCATATCCAAGTTAATGTTGGAAGCTATTTGCCGAGCCCGAATCATCGTATAATGTTCTTTTGCTTTGGCTTCATCATATTTTTCTATGTCCACCGGTTTTGCCTTACGGTAAACTCGTTTAATTTCCATATCTGTTCGGTTACCGATTACTTTCTTCATTTGAAGGGAGACAAGAAACCCTGTGAGGGTAACCACCCCAATATCATGTCCCGGAGTAGCTTCCACTGCAACAATATCTCCTTTTTCCAGTGTCAATTTGTTGCTATTGCGATAATATCCTTTACGAGTATTCTTAAATTGAACTTCTACAATGTCACAACTTTCACTATTACCCGGTATATCCGCCAACCAATCAAACGTATTCAGTTTGTTATCTTGCCGGGAACATCCTTTGGCGCATAAACTTCCGATTCTCCCTATATATGATAATTTGCAGTTCTTGTTCATTTGCTTTGTTATATTATTGTTTTAATAGTACGATTGTTTTTAGTGAGAAATCGAAGAACACCATTTTGGCATTTACATTTTGTTCTATATGTTGTAGGGCTTCGCTGAGTTCGTTCATAATACCGGTTACATTTCGTTCATTAATGAAAGGAGCAAAACGAGATGCAAAATTTTGCTCGTTTGTTGACATATAGGTTAGTTCTTTGCAGTGCAAGTTATAAATAAAGTTTTCTCTAATCATTCGTTGGCAGTAAACTAAAAAGCTTTTTTGTCGCTCGCGTCCTATTCCTGCCAGTTGCTCGCTCCATTGTTTCATTTCTTTGACTTTCCGTTGATAAGAAAAACGCATCAAACTGACAAAAAGATCGAAAAAATAGGAACTTTCTTCGTCTAAATGTATCGTTTCCAACGCTTTTACGAAATTTCCATTCGACAAGTGAGCTATGAAACGGCTATCCGTTTCCAATACTCCAAACTTGTTTTGTAACGCTTCCGCAATGTCTTCTTCTTTTATTTTACGAACATTAAAGTGTTGTGCACGGCTCAAAATGGTGGGTAATATCTTTTCGGGAGCTTCGGAAACTAAAAGAAAGGTTGTCTTTTCGGGCGGTTCTTCTACTAATTTCAAGAGTTTATTGGCACAAACGATGTGCATTTTCTCCGGTAACCAAATGAGAACGAACTTATGCCCACCTTCGCTTGATTTGAGACTTAATTTTTTAATTATCTCGTCACTTTCTTTAGCATATATGGAAACTTGCGAATTTTCCGCCTCTATTTCATTCAGCCAATGGTTCAGGTTAAAATAGGGATGGTTTATTACAAATTTGCGCCATGCAGCGATATAATCATCGCAAAGTTCTTTGTTTTTCTTTGTATTCTTTACTATCGGGAAAACAAAATGAACGTCAGGATGCACTAATTTGTCAAATTTTATACAGGATGGACATTTACCGCAAGCGTCGTCGTCTTTTTTGCCGGTACAACTGATGTAACGGGCATAAGCCAAGGCCAAAGGATATTTCCCCGTACCTTCGGGACCGCATATAAGAAGAGCATGTGGGATACGTCCTTCTTTGGCTTCTGCAAGGAGAAGTTCTTTGGAAGCAGTCTGTCCTATTACGTCTTTGAAAAACATGATTTTTTCCGTTAATATATCCGTTTCGCCACTTCCTTAATACTATCTGTTGCTGCAACAGAATAAAAATGAATACTCGGCACTTTATGAGCAATGAGTTCTTTACATTGCGCCGTACACCATTCGATACCTACTTGTTGGGCTTCGCTGTCATTTTTGCACTTTACTAGTTCGCTCAACAAGGCTTCCGGCAAGTCGACTTTAAATGTTTTGGGTATCATGCTCAACTGGGAGAGTTTCTTGAATGGCTTTATACCCGGAATGATCGGGATGTTAACACCTGCTTTTTTTGCTTTTTCTACAAAACTGAAATATTTATTGTTATCATAGAAAAGTTGTGTAACTGCATATTCTGCTCCTGCCTCTACCTTTTTTTTCAGCCAGTAAATATCGCTGTCTATATTGGGAGATTCTTCGTGTTTTTCAGGATAACATGCCACACCGTAAGAAAAAGGGAAAGCAGGGGCTTTCGCTTTTGTCCCGTCAATAAAAAGACCTTGATTGAAATGGTTAATTTGTTCTTGCAGTTCAATGGCATGTAAACAACCGTTTTCTTCAGGCGTGAATACCAGTTCGTGTTTAGCTTTGTCGCCACGCAAAATCAACAAATCCGTTATTTGAAGAAATTGCAAATCAATCAATACATATTCCGTTTCTTCTTTTGTGAAACCGCTGCAGAGGATATGTGGAACGACGGTAATATGGTATTTATTATGGATGGCGGAAGCTACGGCTACCGTTCCCGGACGGCGACGGAGCCTGCTGCGTTGGTACAAACCGTTTCCACAATCCGCATATACGTATTCGCTGCGATGAGTGGTAATGTTAATGTATTGGGGATCAAATTCCCGCAAAGTATCTATCGTATCGTACAACTTTTCGATACCCGTTCCCTTTAATGGGGGAAGAATCTCAAAAGAAAAAGCTGTTCGCTTGCTATTATGTATTAAATCTATTATTCTCATATTGATTTGTTTGATTGGAAAATGAAAAATCCATGTTACAAAAATAGAAAAAAAGAGACAAATAACGATTTATTGACAAATGAACCGCAGATTCAAGTATTAAATGCAATTGTATTATAGCATTTTGCAGAATACTCTAAACGATTCCTCAAAATTAATTAAATAACGACATCGGAATCTCGATTTCGACTGTAATTCAGATAATTAGAGATGTTTTACCGTACATCCACAAACGCTTATCAAAAAAAGCTACCGTTTAGATGACCTTTTAATTCTCATCCGAGAGGATGTTATATTGCTGCAATAAATTTTTCTCTTTCTCTTTTAGAAATTGTCCTAAATGGCATTTGATTGTCTGTTCAGAAACGGTAATTATTCCCATATTCCCTCGCTTGGGATAAACAAATAAGAATATAACCATTTCTTTGTTTTTAAATACAAGATAAATAAGGCGATAACCATTACTTTTAGACAGATTCCTTTTTTTGTCAGATAGCCGTAATTTTATAATCTTAAAAAATCCAGTTTCTCTTACCAATATTCCTCTATTTATACGGATATCCTCTATAGTTTTTCCCTTAAATTCATTCTTAATTTCTTTTTCAACTTCCGAATATTCTTTCTTTTTTAAAAGCCTTATTACTTGTCTCCTAAAATCGGAGATAGAATAAAATTCTATCATATTTATAATGCATTAATAGCCGCTTCCAATTTTAAATATTCTTCATCTTCGGGCAACTTAACTCTGAAAACAAGTATATCATTAAATATTTCACGTAAGGAACTAATACTTTGGAGCATATTGTTAATATTCGTTTTAACGGCTGAATATATATTCTTATCCTTTTTTATTTGAGAGTACACTTTTGACGAAGATTTAATGACAGAAAGCAAATCATCTTTTAATAGTTCATAATCATCTTTTGATATGTCGTTAAAATTTTCATAAAGAATATCATGTATTTCGTCTAAAATAAAATTGCTTTTATCAATATGACTTTGTAATTTTATAATCATTTGATAGAATGCCATTATAGATGATGATATTTGTATTGTTTCATTATTTTTTTTTTGCACTTCGGCAACTTTACTTTTAACGGCTTCCGCAAAAGGACTTCTAAATACGTTTTGCGTGGAAGGATACAGTCTTGGATGGTTCATAATACTCAATATTTAAAGTATTTATATTGGCAAAAATACAAAATATCGTAGAGTTAATCGCAGATTCACGTATTAAATACAACTTTATTATTTAGCGTTTCGCAGAACAAGCTAAGAGGTTCCTCAAAATTAAATTTTTCCAGATCTTCGATTCATAATGTTTGAAGAAGATATAGATAAAGTTAATGAAGAAATACCCTATGCAATTTCATTAAAAGAAGTATGACTGCGTAAATTTTACGACAGGATTTACGAACCGTATCTAAAATTCAAAGTTGCACTCTAAATACCAAATATTTTCCGTTGGCATGTATTGCAAAATGGTCGCCTAATGCTTTATTCAGCGTCCCCTGCCACCAGTTCGCAAAAGGTCTTAGCGAATATTTCAAACCTTCTCCTTCCATACGTGTACAGTTAAAATTAAAAACGGATATAGGTTCATCCGGTAAACATTCAAATGTTGCATTGCCGTAAGCCGGAGTAAAGATACCGTGATTTGTTACCATCTGTACGTTGACTTTCTCCATATATTCCCATAACAGACTGATGTTGCCCAAGGTATGATCTTCCCGCTTGCCGGTAGCTCCAAGAATAACGATGTTTTTTCTCCCTTGTGTAATACAAAATTCTATAGCTTTGGTTTGATCGTTCGTTTCTTGGTTTTCGTCTTTATAGACTATGTTGGCGAAACGTTTTTTGATTTCTTCGGATAAGGAATCACCATCTCCCACTATGGCATTGGGAACAAAGCCTCGACGGATGTATTCATCGGCAGCTCCGTCACAACATACCACATAGTCGGCTTTTTCTAACAAAGCTATCGGCAAGGCATGTGTAGGATAACTGCCGTTTGCCAATATCACGGTTTCCGGACAATAATCCAGAGAGAGTAGAAAGTAATGTTTCATGGTGTTTATACGGCATTCATCATTTGTTTCCATTTCAAATAGCCAAAGATAGCTATCACGGCATAAAACCCGTAAAGCCCCGAAGTAAAATAAAGATCTTTGTACATATACAATACGCAACTTATTGCATCTACTACCATCCAAACCAACCATTGTTCCACGTATTTTTTGGCAAGCATCCACATTCCGATAATACTTAGTGCAGTGATACAACTGTCCGCAAGGGGAACTGTGCTATCCGTATATTTTTTCAGCAACCAAGCGATGAGAACGAAAATAACGATAAAAACAAAGAGAAGTAGCGGTAATACTCGTCCGGATGTTCGGCTGATGGGTAATTCTTCTTTTTCTCCGTTTCTGTGTTTCCACATCACCCAACCATATATGGCAGCAAGCAAGTAATAGATGTTAATGCCCGTATCGGCATACAATCCGGCATCATAATATACAAAAATATAGATAGCCGGCATGATGATGCCGACTATCCACAAGTAGATGCTTGCCTTATACTCTAACCAAAGATAAAGCAAACCTATTAAAGTTCCTATTATTTCAAGATAATTCATTAGAATTTCAACACTATGTTCATCAACACATTTGTTTCCGCCATCGGATAGAAACGCGGGTCATGGGTTATTTGCACTCTGTTTTCCTTATTTCCGTTTTCATATAGGACAGCAGTCATCGAATACCCATTGGTTTCGTATTTTTCATTGAGCAAGTTATAGACAGTTGCTCCGACAGTAATACTTTTCAATGTGGGGAGTTTGAAGGTATATCCCACATGCAGGTGGTTGACAAAGTAAGCATCCAGCGAGTTTTCTTTTGACCCTGAATTATCCAAATACTGACGGCTGACGTATTGCGATTGTAAAGAGGCGTCCCAACCTTTGTAATCCAATACAATCAAGCTGTTCCCCGTAAAAGAAGGAGAAAAGGCAATGGGGGTATTACCCAAATAACGTTCCGTTTGCGTATAAAGTTCATTCCATGAATCGTCGTAATCACTTAGGTATTCCGTGTAATCTTGGATGCGATTTTTGCTCCATGTTCCATTAACGTCCCAACGTAACCATTTGGTAAATTTCGTTCCCAACGACACTTCAATGCCCGTGCGATAACTGTTCTTTACATTTTCAGCCATCGGTTCACCTATTTCGTTCAGTTTTCCGTTGAGAACCAATTGGTCGGTATAATCCATATAATAAATATTGACGCCTGCTGTAAGCCAAGCGCTGCGGTACGTATAACCTAATTCGTAATCGAACATCTTCTCCGGTTTCGGATATTGAATAAATAGTCCGTCTGTATAATTGTTACGGGTAGGTTCTTTTTGTGCTACAGCGAAGGAAGTGTACGCAAATTGGTTAAAATTGATTTGCCAGAACACTCCCGCCTTTGGATTAAAGAAACCGAATTTTTCGTTAATGTCCAACGTTTGCAAACGTTCCGGTGAAGCCGTCCAATCCCATTTATCGTTATTGCCCTTTATTTTATAATTGATATAACGATATTGCAAATCAGCATAGAGATTTACTCCGCTACCTGTTTCGTAATTGGCTTTGGCATACACATTGGCGTCAATATTTATTATATGGATTATACCGACCAATTGGTTCTCAACGGAAAACTGAACGAAATAGGTGAACCGATGGCTGAAAATGTAAAGAACAGTTATCGCACGGGCATTGAAGTGTCGTTGGGAACGAAATTTACCAAATGGTTACGTTGGGACGTTAATGGAACATGGAGCAAAAATCGCATCCAAGATTACACGGAATACCTAAGTGATTACGACGATTCATGGAATGAACTTTATACGCAAACGGAACGTTATTTGGGTAATACCCCCATTGCCTTTTCTCCTTCTTTTACGGGGAACAGCTTGATTGTATTGGATTACAAAGGTTGGGACGCCTCTTTACAATCGCAATACGTCAGCCGTCAGTATTTGGATAATTCAGGGTCAAAAGAAAACTCGCTGGATGCTTACTTTGTCAACCACCTGCATGTGGGATATACCTTCAAACTCCCCACATTGAAAAGTATTACTGTCGGAGCAACTGTCTATAACTTGCTCAATGAAAAATACGAAACCAATGGGTATTCGATGACTGCTGTCCTATATGAAAACGGAAATAAGGAAAACAGAGTGCAAATAACCCATGACCCGCGTTTCTATCCGATGGCGGAAACAAATGTGTTGATGAACATAGTGTTGAAATTCTAATGAATTATCTTGAAATAATAGGAACTTTAATAGGTTTGCTTTATCTTTGGTTAGAGTATAAGGCAAGCATCTACTTGTGGATAGTCGGCATCATCATGCCGGCTATCTATATTTTTGTATATTATGATGCCGGATTGTATGCCGATACGGGCATTAACATCTATTACTTGCTTGCTGCCATATATGGTTGGGTGATGTGGAAACACAGAAACGGAGAAAAAGAAGAATTACCCATCAGCCGAACATCCGGACGAGTATTACCGCTACTTCTCTTTGTTTTTATCGTTATTTTCGTTCTCATCGCTTGGTTGCTGAAAAAATATACGGATAGCACAGTTCCCCTTGCGGACAGTTGTATCACTGCACTAAGTATTATCGGAATGTGGATGCTTGCCAAAAAATACGTGGAACAATGGTTGGTTTGGATGGTAGTAGATGCAATAAGTTGCGTATTGTATATGTACAAAGATCTTTATTTTACTTCGGGGCTTTACGGGTTTTATGCCGTGATAGCTATCTTTGGCTATTTGAAATGGAAACAAATGATGAATGCCGTATAAACACCATGAAACATTACTTTCTACTCTCTCTGGATTATTGTCCGGAAACCGTGATATTGGCAAACGGCAGTTATCCTACACATGCCTTGCCGATAGCTTTGTTAGAAAAAGCCGACTATGTGGTATGTTGTGACGGAGCTGCCGATGAATACATCCGTCGAGGCTTTGTTCCCAATGCCATAGTGGGAGATGGTGATTCCTTATCCGAAGAAATCAAAAAACGTTTCGCCAACATAGTCTATAAAGACGAAAACCAAGAAACGAACGATCAAACCAAAGCTATAGAATTTTGTATTACACAAGGGAGAAAAAACATCGTTATTCTTGGAGCTACCGGCAAGCGGGAAGATCATACCTTGGGCAACATCAGTCTGTTATGGGAATATATGGAGAAAGTCAACGTACAGATGGTAACAAATCACGGTATCTTTACTCCGGCTTACGGCAATGCAACATTTGAATGTTTACCGGATGAACCTATATCCGTTTTTAATTTTAACTGTACACGTATGGAAGGAGAAGGTTTGAAATATTCGCTAAGACCTTTTGCGAACTGGTGGCAGGGGACGCTGAATAAAGCATTAGGCGACCATTTTGCAATACATGCCAACGGAAAATATTTGGTATTTAGAGTGCAACTTTGAATTTTAGATACGGTTCGTAAATCCTGTCGTAAAATTTACGCAGTCATACTTCTTTTAATGAAATTGCATAGGGTATTTCTTCATTAACTTTATCTATATCTTCTTCAAACATTATGAATCGAAGATCTGGAAAAATTTAATTTTGAGGAACCTCTTAGCTTGTTCTGCGAAACGCTAAATAATAAAGTTGTATTTAATACGTGAATCTGCGATTAACTCTACGATATTTTGTATTTTTGCCAATATAAATACTTTAAATATTGAGTATTATGAACCATCCAAGACTGTATCCTTCCACGCAAAACGTATTTAGAAGTCCTTTTGCGGAAGCCGTTAAAAGTAAAGTTGCCGAAGTGCAAAAAAAAAATAATGAAACAATACAAATATCATCATCTATAATGGCATTCTATCAAATGATTATAAAATTACAAAGTCATATTGATAAAAGCAATTTTATTTTAGACGAAATACATGATATTCTTTATGAAAATTTTAACGACATATCAAAAGATGATTATGAACTATTAAAAGATGATTTGCTTTCTGTCATTAAATCTTCGTCAAAAGTGTACTCTCAAATAAAAAAGGATAAGAATATATATTCAGCCGTTAAAACGAATATTAACAATATGCTCCAAAGTATTAGTTCCTTACGTGAAATATTTAATGATATACTTGTTTTCAGAGTTAAGTTGCCCGAAGATGAAGAATATTTAAAATTGGAAGCGGCTATTAATGCATTATAAATATGATAGAATTTTATTCTATCTCCGATTTTAGGAGACAAGTAATAAGGCTTTTAAAAAAGAAAGAATATTCGGAAGTTGAAAAAGAAATTAAGAATGAATTTAAGGGAAAAACTATAGAGGATATCCGTATAAATAGAGGAATATTGGTAAGAGAAACTGGATTTTTTAAGATTATAAAATTACGGCTATCTGACAAAAAAAGGAATCTGTCTAAAAGTAATGGTTATCGCCTTATTTATCTTGTATTTAAAAACAAAGAAATGGTTATATTCTTATTTGTTTATCCCAAGCGAGGGAATATGGGAATAATTACCGTTTCTGAACAGACAATCAAATGCCATTTAGGACAATTTCTAAAAGAGAAAGAGAAAAATTTATTGCAGCAATATAACATCCTCTCGGATGAGAATTAAAAGGTCATCTAAACGGTAGCTTTTTTTGATAAGCGTTTGTGGATGTACGGTAAAACATCTCTAATTATCTGAATTACAGTCGAAATCGAGATTCCGATGTCGTTATTTAATTAATTTTGAGGAATCGTTTAGAGTATTCTGCAAAATGCTATAATACAATTGCATTTAATACTTGAATCTGCGGTTCATTTGTCAATAAATCGTTATTTGTCTCTTTTTTTCTATTTTTGTAACATGGATTTTTCATTTTCCAATCAAACAAATCAATATGAGAATAATAGATTTAATACATAATAGCAAGCGAACAGCTTTTTCTTTTGAGATTCTTCCCCCATTAAAGGGAACGGGTATCGAAAAGTTGTACGATACGATAGATACTTTGCGGGAATTTGATCCCCAATACATTAACATTACCACTCATCGCAGCGAATACGTATATGCGGATTGTGGAAACGGTTTGTACCAACGCAGCAGGCTCCGTCGCCGTCCGGGAACGGTAGCCGTAGCTTCCGCCATCCATAATAAATACCATATTACCGTCGTTCCACATATCCTCTGCAGCGGTTTCACAAAAGAAGAAACGGAATATGTATTGATTGATTTGCAATTTCTTCAAATAACGGATTTGTTGATTTTGCGTGGCGACAAAGCTAAACACGAACTGGTATTCACGCCTGAAGAAAACGGTTGTTTACATGCCATTGAACTGCAAGAACAAATTAACCATTTCAATCAAGGTCTTTTTATTGACGGGACAAAAGCGAAAGCCCCTGCTTTCCCTTTTTCTTACGGTGTGGCATGTTATCCTGAAAAACACGAAGAATCTCCCAATATAGACAGCGATATTTACTGGCTGAAAAAAAAGGTAGAGGCAGGAGCAGAATATGCAGTTACACAACTTTTCTATGATAACAATAAATATTTCAGTTTTGTAGAAAAAGCAAAAAAAGCAGGTGTTAACATCCCGATCATTCCGGGTATAAAGCCATTCAAGAAACTCTCCCAGTTGAGCATGATACCCAAAACATTTAAAGTCGACTTGCCGGAAGCCTTGTTGAGCGAACTAGTAAAGTGCAAAAATGACAGCGAAGCCCAACAAGTAGGTATCGAATGGTGTACGGCGCAATGTAAAGAACTCATTGCTCATAAAGTGCCGAGTATTCATTTTTATTCTGTTGCAGCAACAGATAGTATTAAGGAAGTGGCGAAACGGATATATTAACGGAAAAAATCATGTTTTTCAAAGACGTAATAGGACAGACTGCTTCCAAAGAACTTCTCCTTGCAGAAGCCAAAGAAGGACGTATCCCACATGCTCTTCTTATATGCGGTCCCGAAGGTACGGGGAAATATCCTTTGGCCTTGGCTTATGCCCGTTACATCAGTTGTACCGGCAAAAAAGACGACGACGCTTGCGGTAAATGTCCATCCTGTATAAAATTTGACAAATTAGTGCATCCTGACGTTCATTTTGTTTTCCCGATAGTAAAGAATACAAAGAAAAACAAAGAACTTTGCGATGATTATATCGCTGCATGGCGCAAATTTGTAATAAACCATCCCTATTTTAACCTGAACCATTGGCTGAATGAAATAGAGGCGGAAAATTCGCAAGTTTCCATATATGCTAAAGAAAGTGACGAGATAATTAAAAAATTAAGTCTCAAATCAAGCGAAGGTGGGCATAAGTTCGTTCTCATTTGGTTACCGGAGAAAATGCACATCGTTTGTGCCAATAAACTCTTGAAATTAGTAGAAGAACCGCCCGAAAAGACAACCTTTCTTTTAGTTTCCGAAGCTCCCGAAAAGATATTACCCACCATTTTGAGCCGTGCACAACACTTTAATGTTCGTAAAATAAAAGAAGAAGACATTGCGGAAGCGTTACAAAACAAGTTTGGAGTATTGGAAACGGATAGCCGTTTCATAGCTCACTTGTCGAATGGAAATTTCGTAAAAGCGTTGGAAACGATACATTTAGACGAAGAAAGTTCCTATTTTTTCGATCTTTTTGTCAGTTTGATGCGTTTTTCTTATCAACGGAAAGTCAAAGAAATGAAACAATGGAGCGAGCAACTGGCAGGAATAGGACGCGAGCGACAAAAAAGCTTTTTAGTTTACTGCCAACGAATGATTAGAGAAAACTTTATTTATAACTTGCACTGCAAAGAACTAACCTATATGTCAACAAACGAGCAAAATTTTGCATCTCGTTTTGCTCCTTTCATTAATGAACGAAATGTAACCGGTATTATGAACGAACTCAGCGAAGCCCTACAACATATAGAACAAAATGTAAATGCCAAAATGGTGTTCTTCGATTTCTCACTAAAAACAATCGTACTATTAAAACAATAATATAACAAAGCAAATGAACAAGAACTGCAAATTATCATATATAGGGAGAATCGGAAGTTTATGCGCCAAAGGATGTTCCCGGCAAGATAACAAACTGAATACGTTTGATTGGTTGGCGGATATACCGGGTAATAGTGAAAGTTGTGACATTGTAGAAGTTCAATTTAAGAATACTCGTAAAGGATATTATCGCAATAGCAACAAATTGACACTGGAAAAAGGAGATATTGTTGCAGTGGAAGCTACTCCGGGACATGATATTGGGGTGGTTACCCTCACAGGGTTTCTTGTCTCCCTTCAAATGAAGAAAGTAATCGGTAACCGAACAGATATGGAAATTAAACGAGTTTACCGTAAGGCAAAACCGGTGGACATAGAAAAATATGATGAAGCCAAAGCAAAAGAACATTATACGATGATTCGGGCTCGGCAAATAGCTTCCAACATTAACTTGGATATGAAAATCGGCGATGTAGAGTATCAGGGAGACGGAAACAAAGCTATTTTCTATTATATTGCCAACGAACGTGTGGATTTTCGTCAACTGATTAAAATACTTGCCGAAACATTTAAGATTCGTATAGAAATGAGACAAATAGGAGCGCGTCAGGAAGCCGGACGTATCGGAGGTATTGGTCCCTGTGGTCGTGAGTTATGTTGTGCTACATGGATGACAAATTTCATTTCGGTATCCACAAGTGCGGCACGTTACCAAGATCTTTCTCTCAATCCGCAAAAGTTGGCCGGACAATGCGCGAAGTTAAAATGCTGCCTCAATTATGAAATAGATTGCTACGTGGAAGCCCAAAAACAATTGCCTTCCCAGGAAATTGAATTGAAAACCAAAAACGGTATATACTACCTTTTTAAAATTGATATATTGAATAATCAAATAGCCTATTCTACCGAAAAGAATTTTCTTGTTAATCCGGTCACCATTTCTGCAAAACGCGCTTTTGAAATTATTGGGATGAATCGCAAAGGAATTAAACCTGATAATCTCCTTGAAGACATAAACCAAATGCAGCCTAAAAAACAAATTGATTTACTGGAACAGGAAAGCCTCACTCGCTTTGATAAACAACATCCAAACAACGACAAAAGCACCTATAAAAAGAAGAAGAAAAAGCACTTCCGTGTATCAAACGATTCTGAAAGAAATGAAAAATCTGCTGAAAAATAGTATCCTTTTTATTGTTGTAACATTTCTATCGGTAGCATGTACGGACAATGTAGTGTATCATTCTTACCGGCATATTTCAAAGAAAGGGTGGAACAGGGGTGATACGCTAATATTCGACATACAGATTTCGGATAGTACTCCAACGCATTATTATTTATATGCACAAGTTCGCAATCGTACCGACTACCCATACCAAAACCTTCTATTGTCAATCAGCCATAATTTGCAGGATTCATCCGTCGTGGTAACGGATACGGTGAGATGTCTTCTAGCAAACGCAGTTGGACAATGGACGGGAAAAGGTTGGGGATCTCTTTTTCAGGCAACTTTCGATATAGGCGAATATACTTCTGTTGATCCTGCCGGCATGCGTATCGTCAAAGTTATCCATTGCATGGAAGACGAAATAGTAACTGGAATTAATGATATAGGGATACAAATAAAGGAAATTGCTAATTAAGTATAAATAACGTTTCATTACGATAATGCATTAGCAAAAGTAAACAGGAGGTATTGCTAAATTAATACCGTCTGGTTTCTGCTGATTTTACATCTGATTTTTTCGCTACCGTATAATGATACCGGCATTCTTTACATTCATAACGTTGGCGAGATTTAACAAAGCCACCCTTGCGATAATTTAGGCTTCCGCATCGGGGACAATACATAATTTTTTTCAGGCAAAGAAAAATAGTATTTCCATATTAATTTAACAATACTGTATTTTATTTTGCAGATATCAGGTTATTATATTACTTTGCCAATAAAAGCTCTCTATGAAAAAAATTGCAATCATTTGGCTCGTCATATTAACCGGAACCAAAGTTTTCGCCCAAAATTGGGATATTAATACTCTTTCCAAAATCAATGACTTGAACGGGACGTTTGTAAGAAACTACAGTAACGTATTATCGGGAACCATTCCATATATTGCCGCAGGTATCCCTGTGGGTATGGCTGTTTATGCAGGTTTCCATAAGAATGAAAAATTATTCACCGATGCTCTTTACATCGGTAGCAGTGTAGGAGAAGCGACAGTTATTACATACGGTATGAAATACTTGTCCGGAAGAGAACGTCCTTTTAATCGTTATCCCGACAAAATCAATGCACAGAGTTATCCCAACAGCTCCTCTTTTCCTTCTGCACATACGGCTACAGCATTTTCTTTGGCAACTTCATTGAGTATCCGTTATCCGAAGTGGTATGTGATTGCTCCTTCAACGATATGGGCATGCTCAATTGGTTTTTCACGAATGAATGAGGGAATTCACTATCCGTCTGATGTAATAGCAGGGGCTTTGATTGGTTCGGGGTGTGCTATTATTAATCTATACGTCAATCGTTGGTTGACGGAATTAGTATTTCATCCTCGTATCCCTATTCATTAAAATCAAATTCGAAATCGAAACCGTCCGAAGACTCCGGCATGGTAAATTCTTCCAAATTCCGACGTTCTTTTTTTGTAGGGCGACCAGCGCCGTGTGCACGGTCAACGAAACCGCTAACTTTACTCATCTTTAATATTTCATACTGATCCGGGTGTGTGACATTTTCCAATACTTCAGGAACAAGCTTGGCTCCCACGCGTTTCTCTATCGCTTGCAATACTTTAAAGGAATAGGTAATGGGCGGTTTCCTCACTTGAATAACATCACCGGATTTTATCATACGCGATGCTTTGACTAATGCACCGCCTATGGTAATCCTTCCTTTTTTACAAGCCTCAGCGGAGATGGTTCGTGTTTTAAAAATGCGGGCTGCCCACATCCATTTATCAATTCTGGCTTCAGACATAACAAACAATTTAAGTTAAACAAAGAGTTACGGAATTATCAGATACAACTGTTGCCTACGAAACGATAACTGTTGCTCTTTCTGCTGACAATATGACAAGCATATCGCTTCAAAACAAAATTAACTTTCAAACAAAAAGATTAGGTTGTAATTGTAGAAATAGTTTCATTCGTTTTTTAGCAAAATTAATATATTCTTGTGAAATATCGTAACCCACAAATCTTCTGAAGTTGATTTTACATCTTTCCACACATTTACCTATACTATCAGTATGATTGTTCCCGCCACAATCAGTAATCCGCCTGCAATTGTTTTTATATCCATTGGCTCGTTCAAAAAGGCAAAAGCAAGTATCACTACAAAAACAACGCTTAACTTGTCAATCGGTGCTACTTTAGACACATTGCCCGTTTCCAATGCTTTGAAGTAAAATATCCATGAAAAGCCGGTTGCCAAGCCCGAAAGAACAAGGAATATCAGATTGACTTTGCTCAATGCCTTTACTTCCCTTATCTGTCCGCCAAAAACAACTATTCCCCAAGCCAACAACAGAACAATACATGTGCGTATGGCGGTAGCAACATTTCCACTGATACCTTTCACGCCAACTTTAGCCAAGATTGCCGTCAATGCGGCAAAAAAGGCTGAAAGTAATGCATAATATTTCCACATGGGACTTTTCCATATTTACAAACGATCATCATATTTCAATGCGGCTTCTTTTTTCTTTGACGAACTTCCGAAATTGTATGTGAATCCTAAATAGAATATCTGCGACGTCCGTTTCCGTTCCAATCGCCGAACCAATTCGGGCGTATCAATGTTCAGCACGCTTTTGTAGGTATTCAGCAAATCGGAAACCGTGAAAAGAATGGAGGCTTTGTTTTGCAATAAGTTGTAGCGAGCGCCCAGATTCAGAATGAATGCCGGTTCACGGTATCCTTGCGGAGTGAGCGACTTGGCGGTGAATCGGGTATTGAGCTGTGTCATTAAATTTTTGGTAACATTGAAATTTCCGTTCAATGAAGCATTCCAAGAAACAGTTGATTTTTTGTCGCTGAAACCCAAATCGCTCGCGTCAATGACATTGTAGAAAACATTGGAATTGAAATTGATACTCGCCCATTTGCCAAGCGTCGAATTGAGAATCAATTCCATTCCGGCAGATTGACTGGATGACATATTTTCTTTGGTGGTCCACATCACGGAATCATTGATGAATTTTGACACTTCCGTCATCCGATTAAAAATATCCCGGTAATAAAGCGTTGTTACAAAAGTAGTTACATTGCTTTTTAACAAATATCCCAATTCGACGGAATGAATCTTTTCCGGTTTCAGGTAGGGATTTCCACTGCTGACATTGAACGGGTCTTTGTATTCCGGAAACGGATTCAAATCATCGCCTTCGGGACGATTGACGCGGAGACTATAGTTCAATTGCAATTCATTCTTTTCATCAAAACGGTAAGACGTATGTAAAGTGGGATAAAAATTGGAATAATTGTTTGGGATAATTGTTCCTGTGGAAATCAATTTCGATTGGATGCGTGCTATCTCTCCGCGAAGTCCGCCCATGAAGCCGAAATTTCCAAATTCCGCTTCATACGTACCATACAAGGCATAAATATCCTCGTCGAAAACAAAATGATTCGTTTTTTCGTCGTTGGACGTCCAAACATTACCACGTAAATCTTCAGCCGAATAATCCATGTCGGTATTGTCCAATTCCAATTCTGCACCTACCTCCATTTTGGATTTTTCACCCAAAGGACGAGTGTAATCCGCCCGAATCAGATTTTCCTCTTCATCCTGCCAAATTGAAGTGTGGTCTCTTGATTCGGGATTTCGCGGAAAAAAATAGCTATTGGTATATGCATTATCTTCCAGCTCTTTTGCCGAAGAATGAGTGTAATCAATAATAAAAGTGTGGTCTTCTCCAAATTTATGTTCATAAACAGCGCTTAACTCCAAATTTTTCTCATTTTCATCGTTTCGCCGGAAACGGGAAAAATAGCTTGTGGTGTCCTTGCTGTTATTCCGATAGGTATTGAAAGTGGTTTCATTGCGCAACATGTTTGTGTATGAATAGGAAGCGCTTACCTGAAAATTATCTTTTTTTGTCATGTCACAGTCTATGCCGCCCTGCACAAGTTGTGAAACAGGATGAGCCGGTCCGTTTGTGTTTTGGTCTATATAAGTGTTTTGTCCGGTCATGGTATTCGTTATTGTCCGGTTGTCATAGGTATAGCGGTTGCGATTGTCCTGACGGATTCCATAACTTCCGAAGAAATTGATTTTACCCGGATTATAATTTAAAGACAAAGTTCCATTGTAACGGTCGTTGTTTCCCACATTGGCTGCAACTATTCCGTTCATGCCTTTTTTGCGTTCTTTTTTCAGCACGATGTTGATAATGCCGGAAGTGCCATCAGGTTTATATTTAGCGGAGGGATTAGTAATCACTTCTACCCTGTCGATTGTTTTGGCGGGAATCTGTTGCAAAACAGTTGCCCGTGTAGCGCCCATCAAGTTGGAAGTTTTTCCGTTGATGAGTATCTGCACATTTTCCGATCCGCGAAGGCTTACATTTCCATCCAAGTCCACTTGCACCGAAGGAATATTTTCGAGCAAATCGCTCGCCGAACCCGAAGAACTCATTAAATCTTCGCCCACGTTGAATATTTTCTTGTCGATTTGCGTAACATACGTTGATTTTCGTCCTGTAACAACCACTTCATCCAACGTTTGGAAAGATTCGGCTAATTCCAATACGCCGACATTTGCTACCGGATTATTTTTATCCAGACGAATTTTCAATGTTTCCGTTTTTTCAAATCCAAGAAAACTGTATTCCAATTCGTAATTTCCGAAAGCGATATTTTCAATAGAAAACTTACCTGAAACGTCCGTAACGGTTCCCAACACATATTTGTGCCCGTTTTGAGTGTAAAGGGCGACATTGGCATATTCAACAAGAGATTGGGTGGTTTTATCGACAATGCTACCGGTTATGATTCCTTGTCCTCGTAAAACAACCGTTTGTAACAATAAAATAGAAAGAATAAAAAAGTTTTTCATCTGTCAGTTTGAATTATAATTTTCCGCAAAGATGAAAAGCGATTTTGAAGAAATTCTGAATTTTTGAATTTCAGAAAATAATGATAAATTGATGCCGGTTGTCAGCATACCGGTATTCGATCTGCCACCGGTAAAGCGTACAGATCTGTTGTATGATGGCAAGTCCTAATCCGCTGCCTTTTGTTGTCTTGCTCATACGACCAAAACGGCGAAACAACACCGTATTATCCAATTCTTTGGGCACTCCGGTATTCTCAATCATCAAGCGGCGATTTCGGAATGAAATGTGGATGATTCCTTCCGG
>SNRY01000170.1_pt1 | contig 23844 bp, 17 predicted proteins | sample 4693421 | NCBI WGS metagenome assembly SNRY01 (sample SAMN11003215, study PRJNA524138) | termite gut metagenome | isolation source: Bacteroidetes bacterial symbionts from single cell of protist host amplifed... | host: Streblomastix strix ... | reverse complement strand
TTAAACAGGTAACGTTTATTAAAACAACAAAGTGATTATGGAAATGAACAAAGAAACCTTAGAGAAGATGTCTCAAATGAGATTACAAGGGATGTATTACGCCTTTAAAACATCATTGGAGAGGATGTATCAAGAGAGTACTACTCTGTCTCCCAATCGTTTTGACATGAGGTCATGTATTTTTTTTAATTCTTTGTAGCGCCGTTGCATGGCGTTACACCTTTCTAGGTTATGAGCAGTTTCCGGGTCTTGTAGCGCATACATGACGTGTTTTAATTCTTCATTTACGATAGCATCCTTAAAGTTTCCCATAAATGTTGGCACGAGTTCATGTAAACGTTCTTCGTCCGAACGCATCTTTTGGTTTTTGCTAAGTTGATATTTATCGTTTGCTAAGTTGGTTGCTAATTTACTTATTTCTGGGTCGGAATGGGTGATGAAGTAACGTTCCGCAACGAAACCGGGATTATGGATTTGCTCGGCAGCTTCGGCAAGGATGCGGCGATGCAGAGGGTTGTGGAAATGCAACTCATCCTGTTTTAAATCATTGACGATATACTCTATTACGTTTACCGGAACTTCTTCTCCTACTTCATTTTCCGCATAACATATCGTTTTTTCACCATGACGAACAACTACTTGAATAATGAGTTGTTCGTATTTATAAAACTCCTGTCCTTCTTTGCTTTCTTGCGGAATGAAAGAGTCGTAATCCGTTATCGGTGCTTCTGGTTCAGAAGGAAGTTTTTTTTCAGATATATCTTGTGGGGTAGGGTAGAGAGGGGTATCTGTTACCGGTTTATTTTCTTTTTCAGTTAGCTTTCTTGTCTGCTTGGCAATTTCGGATACTAGCAATTTTTCTTCCACGTGCAGTAATTGACTGCATTCTTTTACATAGACGGAACGTACGATAGGCTCCGGAATAACAGAAATACTTCGCACAATGTCGCCTATCAGTTCAGCGCGTTTTATCGGGTCTTTTCCAGCTTCTTCCAAAAGCAATTTGGTTTTGAAGCGGATAAAATCAACTTCATTTTCGGATATGTATGCCTGAAAATCGGTAGCATTGTGTTTATGGGCGAAAGAATCAGGGTCATCTCCGTCGGGCAGCAGCACCACTTTGATATTCATTCCCTCTTCCAGCAGCATATCAATACCACGAATAGAGGCTTTAATACCTGCCGGATCACCATCGTAAAGCACAGTGATATTATTGGTAAAGCGGTGGATAAGTTTGATTTGCCCTATTGTCAAGGAAGTACCCGATGAAGCTACCACGTTCTCCACTCCTGATTGGTGCATGGAGATTACGTCCGTATATCCTTCTACCAAAAAGCAGCGGTCTTGTTTCACAATTGCCTGTTTGGCAAAGTAGATGCCATACAGTTCATTGCTTTTATGGTAAATGTCGGATTCGGGGGAGTTGACGTATTTGGCAAGCTTCTTATTGTCAGTATTCAGTATGCGCCCACCAAAAGCAACAACTTTACCGGAAAGGGTATGCACGGGAAACATTACGCGCCCCCAAAAGCGATCGTGCAATTTACCGTCATCCGTACGATAACAAAGCCCCGTTGTTATCAAAAACTCCTCTTTATATCCCTTTGCAAAGGCTTCTTTGGCTAATGCGTCCCGTTCGTTGGTACTGAATCCTAATTGGAATTTCTCTATGATGTCGTCGCGAAATCCTCGTTGCTGGAAGTATGTCTGACCGATGCTACGACCGTCAACATGATTTTTCAATATATTGCAAAAGTAATCGCGCGCGAAGTTGTTGACAATGAACATACTTTCGCGCGTACTTTGCGCCAGCTTTTCTTCCGCAGTCAGCTCACGCTCTTTTATTTCAATGTGGTATTTCTTGGCGAGGAACTTTAGGGCTTCATAGTAGGAAAGTTGTTCGTGTTCCATGATGAAGTGTACCGCGTTCCCGCCCTTTCCGCAACTGAAACATTTGCAAAGCCCTTTGGCGGGAGATACACTGAAAGAGGGCGTTTTCTCGTTATGGAAAGGGCATAGACCAACGAAGTTTACACCTCTTTTCCGTAATGTGACGAACTCTGAAACTACTTCTACTATTTGCGCTGCATCTAGTATCCTTTCTATGGTGGCTTGGTCTATCATTCACTGGTAAAACTTCCGTACCGTGTAGGTAATAGTTTTCTGTCTCCTAATGTATTGTCCACGCGTGCTACGTTTATCCAAAACTTGTTTTCTTTTACCGAATCAATCGGGTATGCTGCTTTTTCCCGTGAATAAGCATGGCTCCAGTCGCCCACTATTTCGTATTCGGGGTGAGGGGCGTTTATTAGAACGTTGTCGGCTTTGTTAGCTTCGCCGTTTTTCACTTCTTGGATTTCTTTCCAAATGTGTAGCATTGTGTTTACGAAGTTATCTAACTCTGCTAAGCTTTCGCTTTCCGTCGGTTCAATCATTAGCGTTCCGTGAACAGGGAAGGATAGGGTAGGGGCATGGTAACCGTAATCCATGAGACGTTTGGCAATATCGTTTTCGGTGATACCTGTCTCTTCGGTTATCTTGCGGCACTCCAATATCATTTCATGTCCCACAAATCCGTTTTCTCCACGATAGACAGTGCCGTATGTTTCGTTTAGGCAGGCAGCTAAATAGTTGGCGTTGAGAACAGCTATTTTCGCTGCTTGGGTTAACCCTTCCGCCCCCATCATACGGATATATCCGTAGGTTATTGGTAAAATTCCAGCACTGCCGAAAGGAGCTGCCGATACTTCATTCTGCTGGTTACCAAATATGCCATGTCCTGGTAAGAAAGGTGTTAGATGTTTAGCTATGCATATTGGTCCACCGCCTGGTCCACCGCCCCCATGAGGGGAAGCAAACGTTTTATGTAAATTCAAATGGCATACATCCGCTCCGATAGTTCCCGGATTGGTAAGTCCTACTTGTGCATTCATGTTGGCACCGTCCATATATACCTGTGCGCCGCAGGCATGGATAATACGGCAAATCTCCTTGATTTCCGTTTCAAAGATGCCGTGTGTAGAAGGGTAGGTTATCATCAAAGCAGCCAATTCCTTGCGGTTGCTTTCAGCTTTTTCTTTTAAATCTTTCATATCCACATTACCCAGTTCGTCGCAAGCGCACGTAATGGTGTCGAAACCGGCTTGAATGGCTGATGCCGGATTCGTGCCGTGTGCAGATGCTGGAATCAGAACTTTATTGCGATGTCCTTGCCCGATGCTTTCCAAGTAACTGCGTATTACCCGTAAACCTGCATATTCTCCCGCCGCACCCGAATTGGGTTGCAAGCTTACGCCCGTCAATCCGGTAATGACTTTTAGCATTTCGCTTAAGTTATCAATCAATTCGCGATAACCTGTTGCTTGTTCTTCGGGAGCCAAAGGATGTATATTTGTAAACTCTGGACGGCTTAACGGCAATAATTCGGATGCCGCGTTCAACTTCATGGTGCACGAACCCAATGAAATCATGGAGTGTGTCAATGAAATGTCTTTGCGGTCGAGTCGTTTGATGTAGCGCATCATCTCCGTTTCCGTATGGTATTTTTGGAATATTTCGTGTGTCAAGAATGGGCTTTGGCGTTTCAAACTCTTGTTGATGGTATCTAATTGAACGTTGTCATTCTCTTTTGGATAATCTTTTCCGGCAGCAATGGCAAAAATAGAGAGTAGGGTAGTGGCACTTGCCGAATTGGTCGTTTCGTCTATGCTAAACCCCACATCACCGTTGTCGAAGTAACGCAGATTAACCTCTTTACCTAAAGCAATGGTACGTATTTGTTGGGCAGAGACATATTCCGGAAGCACAAAGCGTAATGTGTCGAAATATTGGTCATTCACTTGTTTGTATTTCAAGCAGCAAATAGCTTTTTCGAGGCTTGCAGTGATACTGTGAATCCGTTTGGCAATGGCTGTAATGCCTTTTGCCCCGTGATAGACAGCGTAGAAGCCTGCCATGATTGCAAGCAAAGCTTGCGAGGTACAGATGTTTGATGTTGCTTTTTCACGTTTGATGTGTTGTTCGCGGGTTTGCAAAGCCATCCGGTAGCAGAGTTTCCCGTATTTGTCTTTTGACAGACCGATAATTCGTCCGGGTATGTTGCGTTTGTACTCGTCGCGGGTGGCGAAGTAGGCAGCCGAAGGTCCTCCGTAAAACAAAGGAGTACCTAATCGTTGTGCGCTTCCGAACACAATATCCGCTCCCCATTCTCCGGGGGGGACAAGCAAAGCGAGGCTTAATATGTCGGCGGCAACGGCTACTTTATAATTTGCTTCATGCGCTTTTTTTGTAAAAGCTGTGTAGTTTTCTATGTTTCCATTTGAATTGGGGTATTGCAAGACGCAGGCAAATACATCGGGAGTATATTTGAGTTCTTGGTATTTTCCTGTTCTTATTTCTATACCCTGTGGAATAGCGCGGGTATTTATCACGGCTAATGTCTGCGGAAAGATATGTTCATCAACGAACACTACGTTTGCTCCGGCTTTTTGTTGCTCGCGCGAACGTAAGGCATACATCATGGTAACAGCTTCGGCGGCGGCTGTAGCTTCGTCCAGCAAAGAACAGTTAGCAAGCGGCATGGCAGTTAAGTCGCATATCACAGTCTGAAAATTTATCAAGGCTTCCAAACGTCCCTGCGATACTTCGGCTTGATAGGGAGTGTATGAAGTGTACCATACGGGATTCTCAAACACATTCCTTTGTATCACTGCCGGAGTAATGGTATTATACCATCCCATGCCGATATAGGAAGTGTAGATTTTGTTTTTAGCGGCTAACTCTGCGATGTGTTTGGCGTACTCATGTTCCGAAAGCGCTTCGGGTAGTACAAGCGGTTCTTTCAGTAGGATGTTAGAAGGAATGGTCTTTTCTATCAGTTCGTCTAAAGACTTTACGCCGATTTTCTTCAGCATAATTTCTGTATCATCTGTACTGATGCCGATGTGGCGGCTGGCTAATGAATCCATATTAAGTTTTGTGTTTTGACTTCTTAAAAAATGAGAGAACTCATCCATTCAAACCCTAAAAAAGGGGTTTTCTGTCTTTTCTTTTCCTATTGTTGTCTGTGCGCCATGTCCCGAATAGACGGCGGTATCGGGAGGGAGAGTGAACAATCGGGTGCGAATCCCTTCTATCAATATATCGAAGTTGCCTCCTGCAAGGTCTGCCCGCCCGATGCTTCCTTGAAATAATACGTCTCCCGCAAAGATACAATTATCCGTTTTATTATAATAGACCAAACTTCCGGGTGAGTGTCCCGGCACATGAATAACTTCAAGCACGGTATTTCCAAAAGAAACGGTATCTCCGTCCTTTAAATACTTCCCTGTCGGCACAGGTATCTCCTCCCAATTGAAACCGAACATGCGCGATTGTTTGGGAGCTTCTTCCAGCCAAAACTCATCAGCTTGACATGCTTCGGGTTGTATGCCGAATTCTCGCACCACAAAAGGGTTTCCAAATATGTGGTCTAAATGCAGGTGAGTATTCAACAGGTGCTTTAAGGTCAATTCGTTGGAGATAATATACTCTTTCAATGTTTGTTTTTCTTCGTTATAAAAACAACCCGGATCAATAACTGTTGCTTCTTTCGTTTCGTCCCATAATACGTAACAATTTACGGGGAACATATTGAACTCAAACTTCTTTATTTTCATGTATTAAACAGTTTATTATGGACTAGATTTAGATGAATGCGTGTACCACTTGTTTTGTCTTAAAGTATTCTTCTTCAAATTCATCGCTCAAACGATACGTCGTTATTATGCGTTTAAAAGGCAAAGCTTCATGTTCCAACTCACCGCCTTTGAGGCAAATCAATCCATTGGGCAACGCATTTTTATGATTAGGCGAGATGTTTTTCTTCGTAATCTTGATTAGGTCAGCCAATGGCATGACAGCACGGTTTACAACGAAATCAAACTGCTGCCTTTCTTCTTCTGCACGCGCTTGACGACAGGTTACGTTGGTAAGTCCAATGCCGATAGCCACTTCTGTGGCAACTCGTATCTTTTTTCCGATACTGTCTATCAAATGAAACTTCACTTCAGGAAAGAGAATGGCTAACGGAATACCCGGAAATCCTCCTCCTGTTCCCAAATCCATAACAGTTGTTCCTGCCCGGAAGCGAATAAATCTGGCAATACCCAACGAATGTAATACATGATGCAAATAAAGATTCTGAATATCTTTCCTTGATATGACATTAATCTTTGCGTTCCAATCTGCATATAGGTCGTATAGGGCATCAAATTGAGTGCGTTGGTTTTCTGTCAGGTTCGGGAAATATTTCAGTATAATCTCCATGAATTAATGCGTAATGAAGAATTGTTACCCTTTATTCTAAATTAATAATATGCTTTACTGTTTCATAAGGCAACCGTATCTCTACAGGACCCATGGCATAAGGCGTAAATTCATATACATTATAATAAAAGGTAATGCCATCCTCACCCAGATAAAAGTTTTCAGAGGGGGTAAGGTCGCCGGTTACACCGTATCCCATTTCTTCCAAATCCTCGCGTGTGGCTACATGGTTGTCCGCCATTAATTGATTCCACAACAAATCGGTGAGCAACTCCTTGTAATCGTTGATTTTACATATATCTTTCAAATACAAAGGGCGCATTTGGGTCAGGTTAATATTCAAGAAATAGCTTACATAAATGCCATGCGCGCCTCCGGTGTATTCTTCTTTGTCAATGCGATATACCAATAAATTCCCTTTATAGTATTGCACATTGCTTTTGATAGTCTGCGTATAAGAATACCATTCATCTATGGTTACTGTGGTATCTTCATCTTCATCGTATTTTTTATTTTCAAGATAGGTCTGTTCCACTTCATTGCGGTAATTATTCGTGTATGCTTTGGCGTATTGCCTCACAATATCTTCCGCGCTCTTTTGTTCTGTATATTCCATATCGAAACACTCGGCAACAAAGAGTTTATTTATAGAGTCCAAAAGTTCTTTTTGAGATGATTTTATGGGATAAGCATAATCTATCGTCAGGTTACAAGCCGGCGCAAGAGTATCTCCAAAGAGGTGTTCCGTGAAAGCCAACCGGATGTTATCAAATTCCAAAGCTCCTTGTCTGGCAGCTTTTTCATTGCAAGAACAGAAAAAACCAGTGGCTGCAAAGATAATGATAAACAGAGTGACATATCGTTTTTTCATAAGGTTCTCGTTATTAGAATGGTTTATATTTGGGTCTTTATTCAAAGACAAATATAGAATATATTGGCGACATGAAACAAAAAATAGATAAGAAAATCATTAATAATAGTTATACGATAGACGATCTGTAACGATACTATGATGCCTCTATTTCGTTTCTCCGGTATTCTTTGGGGGATATTCCCGTGTGATGTTTAAAGTATTTTCCGAAAAAAGATTGATTGGAGAAATGAAGTTCACCGGCTATCTCCCGAATAGATTTCTTGGTGGATACTAAAAGATATTTAGCTTCGAAAACAACAAAGTAATCAATCCACTCTCCGGCTGTTTTTCCGGAAACTGCCTTTATTACTCCCGACAAATGCTTAGGAGTAACGGACAGTTTGCTCGCATAATAATCCAGGCATCTTTCGGTTTTGTAGGAGTCGTTCAGTATTCCGGTAAATTCTAAAAAGATTGCTTCCTTCCGGTTCTTCCTGTTCTTACAAGCCGGATTATGTTTTTCATAAATATTATAAATCTCATAAAACATGGTAAGTAAAAAGCTTATGAGAATATCCCGTTGAAATTCATTATTTTCCGTTGATAGTTTTTCCCATAGAATAGCATAGTATTCCATGATGCAATTCAATTCCTCTTCTTGCATGAAAATACAGTGTCTTTCCTTCGTACTAACCATAAAAGGAGCGGCAATCCTTAATTTTAGCAGGGAAAGAATTTCACCGGAGAATTTCTGGGACATTTCCAAGTGCATTCCCAGATAATCATTACTTATTTCTATGCTCTGAAAGATTTCGCCGGGGGAAATGATAACTTGCATTCCGGGCTTTATAATGTATTCATTGAAACCAATATAGATTTTGCAACATCCCCTGAGGCAAGTATATGTGATGAATGTTTCTATTTTGGTGGCATGACGGTATATGGGAACAGTCGTTATATCGTTGGTTATCACGAGGTCAGTGCCTAACAATTTATATTTCTGCGGGTTTAAGACTATCGGATATTTCTCTACCTCAATGATCATTTCAGTCATAATATATCCTTGTTTTTGTCTGTTGTTTTACGGGACAAAAATAGGTATTGTATTTATCATCTTGCGCCTTTGTGTGATAATTTATTAAAGGGTAACTCCTGTTTTGAAAATAGCTATTTCGCGGTAGTTGCTCTTCTCCTGATTGGTTGGCGTACCGTTTGCAATGTGAAGAATGAAGCGGGTGAAGCATTGGCATACAGATTCCATCTCTTCCCCTTCGAGCAAAGCCCCGGCATTGAAGTCAATCCAGCCGGGTTTACGATTGTATAAATCTGTGTTTGTAGCAATTTTCAGGGTAGGGACGAACGTACCAAAAGGCGTACCCCTCCCTGTGGTAAAGAGTATCAGTTGACAGCCGGAGGCAGCTAATGCCGTAGCAGCCACAAGGTCGTTTCCGGGAGCGCTCAGCAGGTTCAGCCCTGTTGTCTTGAGCCGGTCGCCATAGAGCAAGACATCTCGAACAGCCGATGTCCCCGACTTTTGTGTGCAACCCAAAGACTTCTCTTCCAAGGTAGAGATTCCACCGGCTTTGTTTCCGGGCGAAGGATTCTCGTAAACAGGCTGATTGTTGGCAATAAAATAGGCTTTGAAACTGTTAATAAGCTGCACGGTTCTATCAAATATCTCCCCGGACGCGCTCCGGTTCATCAATAGAGTTTCCGCACCAAACATTTCCGGGACTTCCGTCAATACAGTTGTCCCTCCCTGCATCACCAAGAAATCGGAGAATGCTCCCAATAACGGATTGGCTGTAATACCTGAAAAGCCGTCAGAGCCTCCGCATTTCAACCCTACTTTTAATTCGGACAAAGGAATATCGCTACGCCTGTCTTTCGAGGCAAGGGCATGGAGTTCCCTTAACAGTTGCATACCGGTTTCTATCTCATCATCCGCTTCTTGTGCAACCATGAAGCGCACCCGTTGAGGATTATAATCGCCCAAGAATTTCCGAAAAGCCTCCGGTTGATTGTTTTCGCATCCCAAGCCTACGACCAATACTCCCCCTGCATTCGGATGCTGCACCATGTTGCGTAAGATTTTCCGCGTATTCTCATGGTCGTCTCCCAACTGCGAGCAACCGTAATTATGCGGAAAGGCTACAATCGCATCCACTCCTCCCTCCATACCTCTCGTTTCGATGCGCAATTCCTCAGCCAGTTGCCGGCAGATACCGTTTACACAGCCTACGGTGGGAATAATCCATAGTTCGTTCCGTATCCCTGCCTCCCCGTTTTCTCGCCGGTATCCTTTGAAAGTAAGAGTTGTTTGCTCGCTTTGCAGGGGCGTTAACGAGGGTTGGTAGGAATAATTCAAAAGCCCTTCCAGATTTGTTTTGATATTTGTCTCGTTTACCCAGCCCCCTTGCGAAATGGGTTCACGGGCGTGCCCGATAGGGAATCCGTATTTGATGATGTTATCCCCGGATGCAAAGCGGGTTAACGCTATTTTATGACCGGGGGGAATATCCTCGCCTACCCTTATCTCTGTTTCGCCAATCCGTAGCTTCTCTCCTTTCGACAGAGCTTTTATAGCAACCGCCACGTTATCGGACTTGTTTATTTTGATACACCGGTTCATGAGAGGATATGCTTTACTGTTTGGAGCATTCCTTCCCGTTGAATGGATGCTAAATACGAAGTAAGCATTTCCGTTAATCCGGGTAGTTTATTCAGGTCTTCCTCCCAAATAAATGCGGCGCTCAATACGCCTTTGGCTATTTTTCCCATATCCTTGCCTGCCCACAATTCTTTTATGAATGACAGGATTTCCGGCGCATCGTTTGGAACGATTGCCACCCCGTCATCGCGGACACCTCCTTTGTAATACGTGATGATAGCCGCCAATCCCAGTACCAGCCCTTCGGGTAGTTTGCCTTTCCTTTGGAGATACGTTTTCAATCCCGGCAGGTCGCGCGTTTTGTATTTGGCAAAGGAGTTCAGCATGATGCTTGTTACCTGATGATCCACAAACGGATTATTGAAACGTTCCAGCACATCGTTGGCAAATTGAGTCCGTTCCTTTTCCGGAAGATTCAGCGTCTCCGACAATTCATCAAACATAACCCTGCGGATATATTGACCGATCACCTCATGTCGGCAGGCATCGCGCACAATATTAATGCCCGAAAGGAAGCTAACCGGCGAAAGCACCGTATGCGGTCCGTTGAGTAAGGTTACTTTCCGTTCGTGGTAAGGTTCTTCACTCGGCACGAACAAGACGTTCAAACCTGCCCGGTCAGCCGGAAACTCCTTCGCTATTTCTTGAGGTGCTTCAATCACCCATAAATGGAAGATTTCAGCCTGTACCACCAGATTGTCGTTATATTGTAGCTTCTCTTTGATTCCGGCAATATCCTTTGCCGGAAAACCGGGAACAATGCGATCCACCAAGGTGGCATAGATGCCGCAGGCTTCATGGAACCACGCCTTGAAGGCTTCGCCCAACGCCCAGTGGTCGATGTATTGAAGAATGGTTTCTTTCAATTTATGCCCGTTAAGAAAAATCAATTCGCAGGGGAATATGATTAGCCCTTTGCTCGTGTCGCCCTTAAAGGTTTGATAGCGATGATAAAGCAGTTGTGTCAGCTTTCCGGGATAAGAAGCGGCAGGTTTGTCCGTCAATTTGCAAGAAGGGTCAAAGGCAATACCGGCTTCGGTAGTATTCGATATTACGAATCGCATATCGGGTTGTTCTGCCAGTTGCAAGAACGCATCGAATTGAGTATAGGGGTTCAATGCGCGGCTGATTACATCAATCAGCGTCAGGCTGTTTACCACTTCTCCCTTTTCCAGCCCTTGCAGGTTGAGGTGATAGAGTCCGTCCTGCTCGTTCAATTTATCCGCCATGCCCCTTTCAATCGGTTGCACCACCACAACGCTGCTGTCGAACCCCGCTTTCTTGTTCATATTCCAAACAATCCAGTCAACAAAAGCCCGGAGAAAGTTCCCTTCTCCAAACTGAATAATCCGTTCAGGGTACGCACCTTTTAAGGCAGTCTGCTTGTTTAATTCTTTCATGATATATGCTTTTCAAACGTATGGACCAATTATCCCTCATTTAAGTTTATACTATCCGCTTGTATTGTTTTATTGCCTGCGGTTTGAGGCTTGTCATATCGGCAATTTTTACGGGCAGACCCGAAGCAATGCTCTTTCGAGCGGATATTCCTACCAGACAGGAAAGAACGCCATCGCGCATATCAGCGCATTGTTTGTACGGGTCGTCAATATTAGGTAGAAATATTTGATCTTTCAACAACTGATCTCCTCCGCCATGCCCGGATGTTCCGAACGGTATATGAATATATTCTCTTTTTGAGAAGTTTTTGAATAGCACGATTTCGTCATAATTCACGTCTTGTACCGGTCGTGATTCCTGTATCCACGCATCTATCCGCCCTTTTGTGCCGTTGAAAGCAATGCGGTATCCCTCGTATGGAGAATATGCCGTCAGCGAATATGACACCTGAACCCCATTGGCATACCGAATGCTCGCAGCCATTTTATCATAGATGTTAATGTCGTTCTTAAATACGCACCCATCCCTCAAATAGCCGTCATACTGTTCATTATCCACATACAGTTGCTTATAATAGTCATCCTTCAGCACATTGTAATAGAACTTACATTCCTTCGTATGTGGGCAACTGCGGCAATTCTCTGCGCGCAACGTTCCGTTTTTACCGTAATGATTCAACTGCCCCAGCGCAAAAACCGTTTCCGGGTCGCTGTCAATCCACCAGTTCAATAAGTCAAAATGATGACTTGCCTTATGCACCCAGAGCGAGCCGCTATTTTCCACTAACCGGTGCCAACGCCTGAAATAATCAGCCCCGTGAGACGTATCCAGATACCAATGGAAATCTACCGAAGTAATGTCGCCTATTTCCCCGTCCCGCAGTAATTGCCATATCTTTGTCCGGTGAGGAGAATAACGGTAATTAAACGTTATCCGGCATGTCTTTCCGGTCTTTTTTTCAGCGTCTATAATAGCTTGCGCTTTGGTTTCGTCGGTAGTCAGCGGTTTTTCGGTAATGATATTCGCGCCCAGTTCCATTCCGCGGATAATGTATTGATGATGGGTGGCATCCATAGTTGTAACAATGAGTACATCCGGTTTACTTTCCTTCATCATCTTTTCAAAATCAGTATAAGTAGGGCAGGCTACCCCAATCAATCTCTTGGCAGTTTCCACGCGCCCTTGATTCGTGTCGCATAAACCCACAAATTCAATCTGTTCGGAGTAATCCCTAACAATATCAGCTCCCCACATGCCGCATCCTCTCGATCCGGTTCCTATCATGGCAATCCTCAGTTTAGATGCCTTTGGTGAATGCACAGCAGCGGTTTCCGCCTTTAATGAGAGAGGGTTTAACAACGTAGTACCCGCAATAGCTCCTGTCGCCGCCAAGAAACGCCGTCTCGACATTTGATTTTCTGTTTGCATAATCGTCAGTAATTATAGTATGAATATTCATTTCACTTACCAAGATACGAAAATAAAGAAAAAAGGTAAGAAATCCATTAGATAGCAAAATTATTTAGCCCCGCCCGCCTCATTTATTCATTAACCCCTACTGCCTATATAGACCAAGCAAACACTTTCCATTTTCCACTCTTCACTTTCAATTTAATTTGGGCGTTCCCCCATGGGTCGGGCTATCCGCTACAATTCTTTTTGTTCCTACCCTCACAAAAAGCATTTTCGCTCCTATCCCTAACGCCCATGCGGATTTCGTTACTAACACAGCAAAGCAAGCTTCTTTTCAAGTCAAATCTTAACAGGCTGAAAGCCTTGCTTAATTCAGCCCCAGCTAAGCGGAGCGGCAGCTGGGGATAAGAATGTAGATGTTTAAACTGCGCCTTGAAAAGGCAACTTAACTTATAAAGAGCTCTTTAAGTTGGACTTTCAGTCCGCCGGAGAATGGCGTATTCTTTTCCCCCGACTGAATAGTCGGGGCTAATATAAATTGGGCTTTCAGCTCGACAAAAAAAGAAAATGATTTTTTAACAGGCTGAAAGCCTTACCTAATTCAGCCCCAGCTAAGCGAAGCGGCAGCTGGGGATAAAAAAGTATATGTGCACACTGCGCCTTGAAAAGGCAACTTAATTTAAAAGAACTCTTTAAATTGGGCTTTCAGTCCGCCGGAGAATAGTGTACTCTTTTTCCCCCGACTGAGTAGTCGGGGCTGATATAAACTGGGCTTTCAGCCCGACAAGAGAAGAAAATGATTCTTTAACAGGCTGAAAGCCTTACCTAATTCAGCCCCAGCTAAGCGGAGCGACAGCTGGGGATAAGAAAGTGTCTGTTCAAACTGCGCCTTGAAAAGGCAACTTAATAAAAAAAAACTCTTTAAGTAGTACTTTCAGTCCGCCGGAGAATAGCATACTCTTTTTCCCCGACTGAATAGTCGGGGCTGATGTAAATTGGGCTTTCAGCCCGACAGAAAAAGAAAATGATTCTTTAACAGGCTGAAAGCCTTGCCTAATTCAGCCCCAGCCAAGCGAAGCGACAGCTGGGGTTAAGAAAGTATATGTGCATACTGCGCCTTGAAAAGGCAACTTAACTTGAAAAACCCCTTTAAGTTGTACTTTCAGTCCGCCGGAGAATGGCGTATTCTTTTCCCCCGACTGAGTAGTCGGGGCTGATATAAACTGGGCTTTCAGCCCGACAGAACCGACATTCGTAAGATTAAAAAAGAATCCAAAGGATTCATATATGTATAGAAATAGCATACGGAAGCAATATACGACTCCATTGGAGTCGAACAAAGCGGCGTATTAGGGATTCTCTATAAATATAGATCTCCTTTGGATTTTTTATAAAACACGCTTTAATCAAATTGAAATATACTTTTACTTTCTTATCCAATTATTTCTCTTATTTCTATCCTCTTTTCTTTATTCTTTCTTCATTGTTTGTTTAGTGATTCTTTAGTGATTGTTCATTGCTTGTTTAGTAAATCAATAAACTTTCAATGAAAATAGATAATAGTATCAAATAATTATTGATAAACTATTGAAAAATAATTTTATAAAAACTTTTGAGAAACTATCTATATATAGATAATTTCCAAATATTCCGCCTTTGTTCCACTCCATAGGGAACGCCCTATGAACGGATAACTTACAATAACAGACTTTTTATGCGGCTACCTTATATTTTTGAACATATCCCGATTATTTGTGTTACTTTTGCAGGGTAATTTTTTTCGATAATGAAAATTGAAGATGATCAAGTTCTGCTGAACCATATAAATAGTCCCGAAGATTTGCGTAAATTAAAAGTGGAAGAACTTCCGAGATTATGTAACGAATTAAGGGCGAAGATTATTGAAGAACTTTCACACAATCCGGGGCATTTCGGTTCCAATCTGGGTACGGTAGAGATGACCGTAGCATTGCATTATGTATTAAATACCCCTTACGATCGCATCGTTTGGGACGTGGGGCATCAGGCATACGGGCATAAAATACTTACCGGACGGCGAGACGCGTTTTCCACTAACCGGAAGTTTAAAGGCATTCGTCCTTTTCCCTCTCCCGAAGAAAGTGAATATGATTCCTTTATCAGCGGACATGCTTCTAACTCCATATCGGCGGCATTGGGCATGGCTGTGGCGGCGAGGCATAAAGGAGAAAAGAATCGCCAGATTGTGGCTGTCATCGGCGATGGGTCAATGAGCGGCGGTCTGGCTTTTGAAGGATTGAATAACGCATCGTCCACCCCAAACAATTTGCTGATAATCATTAACGACAATGATATGTCCATCGACCGTAGCGTAGGCGGAATGAAGCAATACTTCTTTAATCTCACTACCTCACAGCGGTATAATAAACTACGTTTTAGGGTTTCCAAGTTTTTCTTTAAAGTCGGGATACTCAACGAGCATCGCCGTAAGATTCTTATCCGTTTCAACAATAGTGTGAAATCCTTTATCGCCCAGCAACAGAATATGTTCGAGGGAATGAATATTCGTTATTTCGGTCCTATCAACGGACATGACGTTGCGAACCTTGTGCGCGTATTGAATGACCTCAAGGGGATGAATGGTCCAAAGATTCTCCACCTGCATACCACTAAAGGAAAAGGCTTTGCGGCGGCGGAAAAGAATGCTACTGCTTGGCACGCTCCGGGTATGTTCGACCCCCAATCAGAGGAGCAGATTGTAGTTGATACTGCCAAATTACCTCTTCGATTTCAGGACGTTTTTGGGAATACACTCTTAGAATTGGCAAAAGCAAACAGTAAAATCGTGGGAATAACCCCTGCCATGCCTTCGGGATGCTCCATGAATATATTAATGAATGAAATGCCGGATAGGGCTTTCGATGTAGGTATTGCCGAAGGGCATGCCGTTACCTTTTCGGCAGGGATGGCAAAGGATGGACTATTGCCGTTTTGCAACATTTATTCCTCTTTCATGCAGCGGGCTTACGATAATATTATACACGATGTGGCGATTCTAAATTTGAACGTTGTCCTCTGCCTTGACCGTGCCGGATTGGTAGGTAAAGACGGACCAACGCATCATGGCGCGTTCGATTTGGCTTATTTGCGACCGATACCGAACCTGACCATTGCTTCGCCAATGGATGAACACGAGCTTCGGAAACTGATGTACACAGCGCAATTACCCGGTAAAGGTGCCTTTGTAATTCGCTATCCGCGAGGCAGGGGTTCTTTGTTGGATTGGCAATGCCCGTTTGAAGAAATCCCGATAGGGGAGGGGAGGAGGCTGAAAACCGGAAAGGACTTGGCTGTACTCACCATAGGACCTATTGGGAGCTTGGCTGCAAAAGCCATTGACAGGGCGGAAGAGCAGGGGATGTCAATCGCATGGTACGACCTTCGTTTCCTTAAACCGCTTGACGAGGCATTGTTGCATGAAGTAGGGCGTAAGTTTAAGAAGATTATCACCATAGAAGACGGCGTTATTCGGGGCGGTATGGGTAGCGCAGTGCTTGAGTTCATGGCGGACAACGGCTACCAACCCGAAGTAAAGCGTATTGGTTTGCCCGATGAGTTTATCGAACACGGCTCTATTCCCGAATTATATCAGCTTTGTGGCATAGATGAGGAAGGGATATATCGTCAATTACGATTGTAAAGTTGATATATGGTTAAGAATAACATTATACAAGTAGATGGTGTTGATATTACCATTGCAAGTAAAGGTGATATGGATTATCTGTGTTTAACAGATATGACTACGAATTTTGAAGGAGGGTCAAAGCTCATAGAAAAATGGCTTAACAATAAAAGCACAATAGAATTTTTAGGCGTTTGGGAGAATTTATATAATTCCCGTTTTAATTCCCCCGAATTCGGGGGAATTAAAAATGAAACAGGGAGTAATAAGTTCTATATTTCCATTAAAAAGTTCATAGAGAAGACAAATGCAATTGGTATAATAGCAAAAGCAGGTAAGTATGGGGGAACTTATGCACATAAGGATATAGCATATCATTTTGGGATGTGGTTAAGCCCAGAGTTTAATTTACTTGTTGTAAAGGAGTTTCAACGATTAAAAGAAGAAGAAGAAAAGTATCTTAAGAGCCCGGAATGGATACATCGAAGGTTTCTCACAAAAGTGAACTATACGATACAGACTGATGCCATAAAAGAATATATTTTACCCAATCTAAATTTACCAAAGGACAAAGAAAATATCATATATGCACAGGAAGCCGAGCTGCTAAATAAAGCGGTATTTGGATATACATCAAAGGAATGGGTTAATGATAATCAAGAGAAAGCATTAAAGGGAGAAAATATTAGAGATAATGCAGATATATCTCAACTTATAGCTCTGAGTAATGCACAAGTATTAAATAAAGAGCTAATAAAACAAGGCTTATCTCAATCGCAAAGATTACAAATATTACAAACTGCAACAGAAGAAACTATAAAATCACTAAATAGAAGCCCTACGTTAAAAGCAATTACGCCTAAACGATTATCCCTTAATAAGAATTCAAAGCAAACATTAAAAGACGACGAAGAAGATTAAAAATAAAGCCTTATTTTAAAGTTTGTTATCTCTGTGTTATAATGTAGAACTTCATAAATTCCCCCAATAACATGAAAGTAGCATTAATAGTAGTTTTGATTTTGATGTTAGACCTCTTTGCTATTATAGAGATTCGCCGTAGTAAAATAGACGATAGCCTGAAGTCATTAATAACTTGGGTGATATTACTATTACCGGTAATCGGATTTTCAGTATATTACATAGTGAGAACCATTGGAAGAGGTAAATAAAAAGAGAGGTTGGTATGAGAATCATTATTGCAGGAGCCGGTGAGGTTGGTATCCATTTGGCTAAACTTCTGTCTCATGAAAAACAGGATATTGTTCTCATGGACGAAGATGAAGAAAAGCTAAATGCGTTGGATTCAAACTTCGATTTGATGACTATTACAGCTTCTCCCACTTCTATTGCAGGATTGAAAGAGGCAAAAGTAGAAAATACAGATTTGTTTATTGCCGTTACTCCAAACGAGAGTTGCAACATAACCGCCTGTATATTGGCAGGTAATATGAAAGCCAAAAAGACATTGGCGCGCATAGACAACTACGAATACCTGTTACCCAAAAACAAAGAGTTCTTTCAAAACATAGGGGTACACTCCCTTATTTATCCCGAAATGTTGGCTGCGAAAGAGATAGCATCTTCCATGCGCATGAGTTGGATACGTCAATGGTGGGAGTTTTACGAAGGAGCTTTGATATTGCTGGGAGTTAAAATGCGCGAAACAGCCGAGATACTCAATATTCCTCTTTATGAATTGGCTGATGCCGATACTCCCTACCACGTAGTTGCCATAAAACGGGGAAATGACACCATTATTCCGCGTGGTCAGGACAAAATACTATTGAACGATGTTGTCTATTTCACCACCACCCGCAATTATATTCCTTATATCCGTAAGATTGCCGGAAAAGAACATTATGCCGATGTGCAAAACGTGATAATCATGGGTGGTAGTCGTATTGCTGTCCGTACAGCAGAGTACATCCCGGATTACATGAAAGTGAAAATCATTGAGAATGACATTAGCCGTTGCAATCGTCTGACGGAATTGCTCAATAATCGTATCATGATTATTAACGGTGATGGGCGCGATATGAATCTTTTGCTGGGAGAAGGACTTAAAAATACGGAAGCCTTTGTTGCCCTTACCGGTAATTCCGAAACGAACATTCTCGCCTGTCTGGCAGCCAAACGAATGGGAGTGGGCAAGACAGTAGCCCAAGTGGAGAATATTGATTATATAGGCATGGCAGAAAGTCTTGACATCGGTACGGTTATCAACAAAAAACTGATTACTGTCGGGCACATTTATCAAATAATGCTGGATGCCGATGTCTCCAACGTGAAATGCCTCACTTTTGCCGATGCCGAGGTAGCTGAATTTACCGTAAAGGAAGGGGCGAAAATCACAAAGCATCAAGTAAAAGACTTGGAGTTGCCTTTGGGGGTAAATATCGGGGGAATGATACGAAACGGAGAGGGATTGCGGGTTACAGGAAATACACTGATACAACAAGGAGACCACGTGGTAGTGTTCTGCCTGAATACAATGATTAAGAAGATTGAAAAATATTTCAACTGACTAGTATGATAAACTTGAAGATGATATACCGAATCATGGGGTTTCTGGTACTCGTCGAGACAGTGATGTTATTATGCAGCGTGGGTGTTTCTCTGTTTTTCGAGGAAGATGATTTGAATGCTTTTGTCATTACGTTGGCTATCACTTTACTTGTGGGGGTAGGGTTTCTTATTGCCGGAAAGGGAGCGGATAATCAGTTCGGCAAACGCGACAGCATTATTATTGTCAGCACTTCATGGATTGTAGTTTCCTTATTTGGAATGCTTCCCTTTTACCTTAGCGGGTATATTCCGAATATTACCAATGCCTTTTTTGAGACCATGTCTGGATTCACGAGCACCGGTTCCACAATATTGGATGATATTGAGAGGCTGCCTCACGGATTGCTCTTTTGGCGAAGTATGACGCAATGGATTGGTGGTTTAGGTATTGTGTTTTTTACCATTGCCCTGCTCCCTATTTTTGGAGTGAGCGGCTTGCAATTATTCGCGGCGGAAGCAAGCGGATTACCTTACGATAAAGTGTTTCCTCGCATCAGTGTTACTGCGAAATGGGTATGGAGTATTTATCTGGGATTGACAGGTATCATAGCTGCATTGTTACTACTTGGGGGGATGCCCCTGTTTGATAGTATATGCCATTCCTTTTCTGCCGCCGCCACGGGTGGATATTCTACCAAACAAGCAAGCATCGCTTACTATAACTCCCCTTATATAGATTATGTTATTTCTATTTTTACCATCATATCCGGCACTAACTTTACCCTGTTGTTGCTTTTCGTAAACGGAAAGTTTAAAAAGTTCTTTCAGGATGCGGAGTTGAAATGGTATCTGACTTCGATACTCCTTTTTACCGTGATTATCACTATAGGTCTGAATCATACCACGTCATTAGGGTTTGAAGAAGCGTTTCGGAAAGCGTTTTTTCAAGTAGCTACTCTTCATACATCCTCCGGTTTTGCCACTGATGATTATATGGCATGGGAACCCGTCTTATGGGGGTTACTCGTTGTTATAATGATAATAGGAGGTTGTGCGGGGAGTACTGCCGGCGGACTTAAGTGCATTCGTATGCTTATTCTCACTAAAATATCCGGCAACGAGTTTAAGAGAATCATTCATCCTAACGCTGTGTTGCCGGTAAAAGTCAATAAGCAAGTTGTTTCCCCAAGTATTGTGTCGGGAGTGTTGGCTTTTCTTTTTCTTTATATGATTATTATTATTCTGGGTACTTTGTTCATGATGGCATTGGGAATGAATGTCGTTGAGTCGTTAGGAACAGTTATTTCAAGTATCGGAAATATGGGACCCGGCATCGGGCTAACAGGTCCGGCGTATTCTTGGAGCTATTTGCCTGACGCAGCTAAATGGTTTCTTTCCTTTTTAATGCTTATCGGACGTTTGGAATTATTCACAATACTAATACTCTTTACTCCCGGCTTCTGGGAGAAGATTTGATGGATCCTTACTCTGATTATCTCCCATTTCTTTCAGAAACCGGTAGAAGGTACTCCGTGATACCCCCAGTTGTTTGGCAATCTGTGCCTTTGGCGTATCTTGTAACAACTGGTTGATAATTTCTTCTCTTTCTATGAGAGTCTTTATTTGAGGGCAATAGCCCGGTCTGCGCCCTAATAATTTTCCTTCTTGTTTTCGTCGAGCCAGCGCCTCTTTGGTACGCATGGAAATTAGATTTCGTTCTATTTCAGCCACCAATCCGAAAGCGAATCCCAAGACTTTGCTATTGATGTCATTTTTAAAAATATAGCCATCTTTGGTACTATATAATATAACTTTCTTGGTTATACAGGCATTTAGAATAGTCATTATTTCAAGTAGTGTGCGGCTTAATCTGGAAATCTCCGTTACAATTAGCGAATCTCCCGGTTTTGTTATTTTCAATACTTTTGATAGTTTTCTATCTTTTGAGCATACGCTACCACTTACTGTTTCAGTGTACCATTTGTTGATAACCAGTCCATTTTTTTCCGCAAAACGTAGGATTTCTTCTTTTTGATTTTCCAAAAATTGCTTTTCTGTACTTACTCTTAAATAGGCTATTACCATAATACTTTTTTTTAATTAAAATTTTATACAAATAAGAAAAGATATTAGCAGAATACAAATAAAATATCTTTATTTTTATATATTTTTATAGAAGAGGGTATGAATTTTAAACTAAATGATTAACAATACTTTCAATCACCTTATACTCTGTTTAATCATTTCTAAACATATCAATTTATATTAACAAGATTAGATTATGATAGGAGTATAGTGAATTTATAGAGCATTATATTGCTGGATGACTACTGTTAGCTTGTTACGAACGGTTTCTACGTACAAAAATACTATCGAGTAAACGACGAATTTTGCACTTACGGTAGATGAGAAAAAGCGTATAGGGACAGCCTTTACTTGACAATCAATCAAAAACTTTTCTCTATAATTCTGAATTTGATATGTTGTAGATAGGGTATTTACGGCATAAAAATTATAATTTTACTAATCTGGTTTAATACTATATAAACAAACACCTAATGACATGAATTTGTTTTGAGTAGTGTAAATATTATTAAGCAGTCTTAAACTTTAATCTGCTTTTCTAAATTTGGAGGAGATACAATGTACACAATACAGATATATTGTTTACATCGTAATTAATTTAAGTTCTATTTTATCAATATCCGGTGCATGTTCGGTGGGATTGGTCAGGCGGATGGCGTTATTTCCTTTTCTGAGTTTTATTAGGATCGTTTCGGTTCCTTGAGTGTCCCAATCGTTGGTATTGAGATTCGCCATTATATGTTCTTTGTCGTTAATGATAACAGACAGGTTACGCTCTTCGGCAGAATAATAATAAACCGTCAATTCATACTCTCCACCCGTAGAGCTATGCACATTACGAAATTCCGCCCAATTATCAGGAGAACCGCCGAGCCGACTTATTATATGTCCACCGGAAGCATTGCTTTTTTCGCTGACTCGTGCATTGTTTACGGGATTGATTGCAGTAAAATTGTTCAGAAACGCATCTTCACCTTCAAAAGCGGTTTTATCGAAAGACGATTCACCTTCAACTCTTAGCATGGCTGTTCCATGAGCGGGAACGGATATTTCGTAATAATCGGTAAAGCTCCCTACGTCTTTTTTTGTCCAAAGGTCTCTTACCGTAACATTCCCATTCAGTTGTATATCGTTGAAATTAATTCGCATAGAGTGGGCAGCATTTTCGCCATTAAAAAGGGCTACGGCGCGAACTTTTCCTTGAGCCGTTTCTATTTGTTTGGCAAGGACAATACATTTTCCGCTTCGGCTGACTACCTGCGCTTGTAAACCCAGAGGGTCTTGGTTGAGAGCTATTATTTCCCGGTTTGTAATAATATCCAACGTTCTTTGCGGTATGGTACGCAAATCACAGCCTATCATCAAAGGAGAACACAAGATGCACCACAAACCGAAATGACTTTTTTCTTCGTCAATAGTCAGCGTGTTCCGACCGATTTGCATCATGTCCATATCATTAAAATGACCCGGAGAAGCGTAAGCAGACATATACAGGTTTTTCTCTACAATGTCGAAAATTCCTAAATTGCCATCAAATTTATTGGCAATGTCGTAAGAAATGCGCCAAGAATCAGCAATTTCCGTTACCCAAGTACCCGGAAACATCCACCGGCAAACATTAAAACGAATGCCCTCTTTTCCCGAATTCGTTATAGCGTTTCTTATTTTTGTATATTGCGTTTTTTCATCAAGTCCTTGCACTTCTGCGCCGCAATAATCCACCTTTATGTAGTCATATCCCCATTGATTGAAAAAAAGCTCACAGTCTTGGTTTTCATAACCGTAAAGACCGGAACCCACCCCGTAGCGGTCATTATCATAAATAGAACCGCACGTATTTTCTCCCGCCTCCGAATAGAGACCGGCTCTCAATCCTTTGGCATGAATATAATCGGCTACGGCTTTCATTCCGTTCGGAAATTTGCCGGTATGATATTGCAAGTTGCCCAGCGTGTCTCGTCCACCAAAATAACCGTCGTCAATATTGACAAAAGTATATCCTGCCGCTTTCAACCCTTTTTCGACCATAGCATCGGCGGTTTCTTTTATCAAATTTTCGTTAATATCAACGCGAAATGTATTCCACGAACTCCATCCCATCATCGGGGTTTTGGCATTGTATTCGGAATGTTTGCACTGGGAGAACAGAAATAGGATTGTAATACATGTGCCGATTATCTTAGTTGTTGATTTCATTGTATCAAATTAATTTAATATATTAGTGTAGAAATGACGCATCAAAAATAGTAAATTTTACGATGTTAACCAAATTTAAATTACCCGTAGTACCTTTGTAAAAAAACATTAGGGGTTCAGAACAGATTTATTTTTACTGCAATCTGCAACAAAAAGAGTTAAAACCGTCAAGCCCAGTAAACGACCGTCCTCCGGGCAATGTGTCTCAAACCCAATAAATAACCGTCCTCGAAGGACTATGCCCGTCCTAACTTCGATTTTTGCCGTGCTCGAAGGCTGTTTTGCCGTCCGAGGACGGTTGCCTCTCGTCCTAAGGACGGTCTCTGTCGTCCTGAGGACGGCAAAACAGCCTTCGAGCACGGTTAATTACCGACCTAAGGACGAGCGCCATCGTCCAAAGGACGGTAAAACTCCTTTCAAAATGCACTACGGATAATTTTTGGTTATTTTGACGGCATTAACCAATTATTTAATTATATTTGCAATAGGAAAAAGTGGTTGATATGAAAAACATACAATTTATGAAAAATATGATTTTGAGAACTGCTGCGCTACTTATAAGTGTATGGGCATTAATGACTTCCTGCTCTTGTGGTAAAACCGGAGTAGATGACGGGCAAGTCCTTTTCGTTGGCGATGACATTGCTATTGCTCAAACGGCTTACGGCAAGATTCAGGGCTATCAATTAAATAGTATTTATACCTTTTTGGGAGTGCCTTACGGAGCGGATACGTCGGGAGAGAACCGGT
>SNRY01000169.1_pt1 | contig 23877 bp, 24 predicted proteins | sample 4693421 | NCBI WGS metagenome assembly SNRY01 (sample SAMN11003215, study PRJNA524138) | termite gut metagenome | isolation source: Bacteroidetes bacterial symbionts from single cell of protist host amplifed... | host: Streblomastix strix ... | reverse complement strand
TACTACCGTTCGGGGTGCCTAATCCGGTGCCATTGTCGGTACGATAGGTTCCAATTTTCCAAAGTCCCGGATAATACTGCCGGTTTATACCCCGTGGAGATATTACCCAATCGGCTCTTCCGGGAATCTCACCGCCGCCAACGTTGCTGGGACCATTTCCCGAAGGGTAGGTAATGGAGCTTGTCAATGATTCATCCGGTAAGAAACTCAATATAGCGTCTCCCGGGTAAACCGGTAATTTGTTTGCATTATACGCTACGCTAACATCCGCAGCAGCTGGACTCTTAGTCCAATTACCGCGAAAAACAGTACTGAAAGTGCCGTCATAGCGCGAGTCATTGGTCTTGTCGGCAAAAGTAGTTTCTATAACGTTAATGGTAGGAGCCATACGTGTCCAAGGACGACCACCCCATTGAACAGCTTCACGCTGTACAGTGGATAAACTTAATCCTTTACTGAAATCTTCATTGATATCTTTCGCACTTCTAATATTCTCTGTCTGCGGCGTCACCATCCAAGATGCAAAGTTATCCGGAGCTTCTCCGCTTGCGTAAGAAAAGCTGATTCCGCCGTTGTAATATTCACTTGCATTGGTATGGTCGGCGAACAGCAAGATTTCGTTGTTGCGGTCGTTCTGTGCTAAGTTCACATCATAGTATGTGGGTTGTAAGCCGAAAGGACCGGGATTAGCAATCGCTTCGATTGCCACATTATAAGCCTCTTGGAAATACCAGGCAGCATCATGCCCATCGGGGTCAGTTCTCTGAGTTTCGGGATAGGTAGGAATATTTTTTGGATTTTGCAACCACCATCCGTAAGTCAGATAAGCCTTAGCCAAATAAAGGCGAGCAAGCGTTTTTGTGGCAGTCCCTATAAGACGAGGATTGTCAGGAAGGTCGTTGACAGCTTGTTTCAAGTCGGGAAATATACCTATCGTATAGACTTCGGGCACTGTGTTACGTATGGATGTTCTTGAAGGAACTCCGTTGAATTTCAGGTTGCCAACACCCAAATCAAGAGGCACTCCGCCGAAGGTCTGCACCAGCATAAAATAGTCGAATGCGCGGAAAAAGCGGGCTTCTGCTATCAATGACGGCGCCAATTCTACTGCTTCAGCATTTTCGATTACGCCACTGGCGGTATTAATATTGGAAAATGCGTTATTCCAAAGAACATCGGAACGAGAGGTGGATGGCGTCATCGTCCCTCCACTGGTCATGTCGGCATCCTTAAAGTTTCCATCGGCACTTGTTGCCCACGTCATTTCATCGGTACCGGTAAGGGTAATGTTATAGTAATAGCCTTGCCCAAAGATATAACGCAGGTGAGCGTACATAGAGGTCAATCCCCCTTTTACACCTTCCTCGGTTGTGAAATAACCGGGTTCATAAGTACTACGTGGTTTTTCTTCCAAAATATCTGAACAAGCCGAGAAGAACAGCATCAATGCGACTGTTCCTATTAAATTTCTATATATCTTTCTCATAAATTAATTTTTTAGAATGTTAAATTAATACCTACTAAGTAGTTGCGCGTAGAAGGCGAGTTGGTACCTATGATCAGAATGCGCCTGTTGTATGTACCGGTTGTAGCCTGATTTTCATTACCGTAAGAGTTGGTTTCCGGATCCATACCATTTGATTCATTCTTGTAGGGTGAGAAGAGCACAAACGGGTTTTGCGCGGTTGCATAAAGACGCAGATTTTGAATGCCTAAATCTTTTATGACTTGTTGATTGAAGTTGTATCCCAAGGTAAGTGCGCGTATCTTTAGATACGAAGCATCGAATAACCCCAAGGTATTAGCGTATTTTTGATTGTCACCGCTAAGGATACCGCCCGGTTTGGGATATTTAGCGCCTGTGTTTTCCGGTGTCCAATAGTCCACATTTATTTGTCCTCTACGTCCGGTCAACAAATTGAGGTAGCCGTTATTAGAATAAAGGCTGCTGACAAGTATACCGCCACTTTTGAAAGAACCGATTACTGTCAGGTCAAATCCTTTGTACGCCACGCGGGTGTTGAAACCTCCCTGGAAGTCGGGATCTACTTCTAAGGCTTGGCGGTCTTCGCCGCCTCCATCAATAGCTCTTACCGGTGTGCCGTCGGCGTTGTAATCGCCGAGATATTCTACCTTAATCATACCTACGTTTCCGCCCGGTTCAAGTACCTCCCTATAAGGATCGCCTTCTTGCCAAAGCCCTATATACTTGGCGGCATAGATTACATTGATAGATTTACCTACAAACCATTGATTACCCTTGTCTTCTGTTAACCCTGAAGCAAGAGCTACAATTTTGTTGCGGTTCGTGTATAAGTTGATACCGGCATCCCAGGTCCAACCATTGACATTGTTTAATATAGTACCATTGAGCGAAAGTTCAAAACCTTTGTTTTGAGTTTCCCCTACGTTTGCCATGTAGCTGCCTACACCCGATGTTTGAGGAAGGTCTACATTCAGCAAAAGATCTTTGGTATTTGTTACATAATACTCAAATGTACCGGACAGGCGATTTTTCAGAATGGAGAAATCCACGCCATAGTTCCATGTGGAAGAATATTCCCATCCTAAGTTAGGATTAGGCAACTGGCTTACATAATAGCCTGTTGAAAAATTGTCACTGGCATCTCCGAAGTTATAGGGGCGGGTGGTCAAAAGTCCCAGTGTGGAGTAGGGGTCAACGGCTTGGTTGGAGGTTTGTCCATAACCTACTCTCAACTTTAGATTGCCAAGCCAATTGACATTATCCATAAAACTTTCTCTTTTAATATTCCATCCTGCAGATACAGCCGGATAGGTATGCCATTTATGGCCGGACGCCAATCTGGAAGAACCATCGGAACGGATAGTTGCCGACAACATATAGCGGTTGTCGTACGAATACATTACACGACCCATATACGATTCCAAGCCGCTCCTCTGATAGCGTTGGTAATCGGAGCCGGGGTTAACGGTAATTTCTCCGGAAGCCTGTCCCAGATTATACCATTGCAAGTGTTCGGCGAGACCCTTTGCATCAACCTGTGACCGATTGTACAAGGTTTCCTCGGCTGAGTACATTGCGACGACATTCACCGCATGTTTTTCGGCAAAGACGCGGTCGTAAGTCAGAAGGTTTTCAACCGCCCAGTTGGTTCTCAGCGAGTTATTGATAGAAGCGGTGGAAGGGTTGGTGGGGCTGGCATTGTTTATCCCTTCTCCCGTATAGCTACCGCCGGTTGACATAACTAAGTTAAAACCTACATTGATGCGATATTTTAAGCCTTCTATGCCGGGCGCTTTCACTTCGCCATAGATCGAGTTATAAGAACCGAAGCCTTTCGTCTGGCTGAGCATACGTTCTTTATTAGCCTCTATTATATCTCTTGTATAGACCCATGTGCCTCTATCTGCCGGCATATCTATAGTTCTTTTCCAAGTACCGTCTGCATTATAAGGGTTGATAAGCGGCGTCATCTGTAATGCTTGATACACTCCTCCCGCACTACGGCCTTTCGTTACATTGTAGTTGCTGTTGGAAGTGAAACCAAAGCGGATGAACTTGCCTATTTCCTGGTCAAGGCTGGCACGCATCGAAAGACGGGTGTATCCCTCTAAGGGCAGTATGCCTTTATCGTCATAGTAGCCTACCCCGAAGGTGTAAGCGCCGTTCTTGGTGCCGCCCGAAATACCTATATCGTGGCTTTGTACACTACCGGTTTGATAAAGCAAGTCCTGCCAATCGGTATTTACATCATCGGATTCATCCGCCGTATTATTTACGTACGCAGGCATATTGGCATCTTTACGCATCTTGGCATACGTTAGTCCGTCCATCATGTCAATTTTGGAAAATACACTTTTCGTGCCATAGTAGCCATTATAAGTTACCTTCGCTTGCTGTCCGTTTTGCCCCCTGTTGGTTGTTACCAAAAGTACGCCGTTAGCACCGCGCGATCCATAAATGGCGGTTGCCGAAGCATCCTTGAGGATATCTATACTCTTGATTTCATTAGGGTTGATTTCGCTGAGGTTTCCTGCAAAAGGAATACCATCGAGTACCACCAACGGGTCGTTGCTGGCAGTGAGCGAACGAGTACCACGGATGCGGATTTGCATTTCAGCACCCGGTTTAGAGTTAGTTTGCGACATTTCCACACCGGCAACGCGACCTTGCAAAGATTGCGAGATATTGGTCGATGCTATACTACGCATCGCCTCTCCGTTCATTGAAGCAACTGAACCTGTCACCGCTTCTTTCCGTTGGACACCATAACCGATAACCACCACTTCTTCCAGCAGTTGGGTATTATCTATCATAACCACGTTGAACTGTGTTTTACCGGCAATATTAACCGTTTGCGACTGATATCCGATAAACGAAACGGTAAGTTTCCCTTGAGAGGATACATTCTGCAATGTAAAATTACCTTCGAAGTCGGTAATGCTACCATTGGTAGTACCTGCTTCTATAACACTGGCGCCGATAATCGATTCGCCTGCCGAATCTTTGACTATCCCCCTTACAGTGATTGTTTGCGCAAACGAAGCACAAAACGGAAATAGTAAAAGCAACATTAACCATAGCCTAAACGGCTTTCTTTGACTTGTGTTCCTCATTTGTTTTAGTTTAAAATTTTAATTTAATCAGAAAATAATTATAATATTGCTCTATTGGTTTATGAGCATATACATCAATAACATAAATTAAACGCAAAAAAACATATAGTAAGATTTAAGATTAGGTTTAAATTAGTTCTTAACAATTCTTGTCCAAAGATATTGTATTTTATAATACAAAACAGACAAATACTGTTTCAATTCAGGAAAACACATAAAAAATACACAATTATCCACCTAATGTCTTGCATAATTCAAAGGGATAATCCTGATTTCATTTATCTTTGCCCCAAACCATACCTCTTATTTGGCGAACCTCAATGTGCACTGAACCATTAAAAATACGCCCCGACCGATTATTTTATACTCCCGATATTCAAACAACATGGGAGCTACCGGAAGAAGAAGCGGGACATTGCATCCGCGTGTTGCGCCTCTCGCAAGGCGATGAAATAACGTTGACCGATGGTAAAGGCTTTTTTTATCCGGCAAACATAGCAATCATATCCGGTAAACGTTGCATTGTAACCATTAAAGAAGCAGTTGGCGTGGAACGGTTGTGGCAGGGACATCTGCATATCGCTTTTGCTCCGGCAAAGAATATGGACCGCAATGAATGGTTTGCCGAAAAAGCCACGGAAATAGGAATAGACGAACTTACCTTTCTAAATTGCCGTTTCTCCGAACGGCGGGTAGTAAAAACCGAGCGCATAAACAGGATTATGGTTTCGGCTGTTAAACAGTCGTTAAAAGCGCGTGTACCCGAATTGAACGCAATGACGGACTTTGAAACATTTGTTTCCCAAGATTTTAAGGGACAAAAGTTCATCGCTCACTGCAAGGAAAGCGAGAGGTTTATATTGAAAAATATCATACGCAAGGGGGAAAACGCTCTTGTAATGATAGGACCGGAGGGAGACTTCAGTGAAGATGAAATCAAAAAAGCCGTAGAAGAAGGCTTTATCCCCGTCAGTTTGGGGAAATCCCGCCTGCGCACGGAGACGGCTGCTCTGGTGGCATGTCATATATTGAACTTGACCAATCAATTAATTTAACGAGTAATCAACGCATTTCTCATCCGGAGAAGTGCCTTACAATGCCTACCCCTTAGGACTAGAGCGAACTCAGGCAAATAGTTCCTGCAAGATTTTCAATGATTTTAATTCGGGGAATCCGGGCAAATGAAGCCGGTAATACTCATTGATAATGGTCAGGCAGCGAATCCTTCCCGTCCGGTTCATTTTAAAAAGATACATGGTTTCGTAATTCATGCGGGTTAAGCAGGGGATGCGGCAAGCCTCCTCCGGAAGAATAAAAAAAGAATGTTGCAAGGGGCGTGTAGAGGTAAAGCCGGCATTGAGCAAATCGAAATAATCGCCTTTGCGATAGTTCTCCAAGTTGGGATACATACCAAGAAAACGGGAAAGGTGCATCAGAAAGACTAAATGGAAATTGGCATACCCCTCCCGTACCTCGTCAAGCCAAACGATGGAATGCTTAAGGTATGCAAATAAGGAACGGTTCTCTTCCTCCTCACGAAGGGAACGATAAAGAAATTCCGCCAGAAAAAGAGAGATTGCCCTTTTGGAGGGATCATACGGAATAGTAGCGAAAGGTAAAAGCGATTTCGCTTCTTTGATTCTGTATAGGGCGGCAGTTGTGAAACGAAAATCCGCCTCAAATTCTATTAAGGCTAAGGGTTGGAATAATCCTAATCTTATCCCTGCCTTTTTCGACCGGGAAACCGAAGCCACGAAAGAAGCCCGTCCGCATAATTCGGTGTACATTTCAACAATGGTTGAGGTATCATTGTATTTTAATGTGTGGAGAACGATGCCGGTTGTTTTCTGCAACATACGAATTCATTTCCTACCGAAGTCTGCCGGTATTTCACCCCAATTCTTTGTTTTCCACTTCAGGATGTGGGTAGTATACGTGTTTTCTCTTAGCCAATTCTCCGCCCGTTCGATAATCCGGAAAAGCGCTTCCGTCTCCGGGGTACGGGGCATTTTTGTTTTGCATTTCTTTTGTTCCACCCAGCCGATTGCATTGACGCTATCGGAATAAACGGGTATATCAAAACCTTTTTGCTTGAGTAATGCAAGCCCGTGAACCAAAGCCAGAAATTCGCCAATATTGTTAGTTCCTTTCATCGGTCCAAAATGAAAAATCTCCTCTCCGGTGCCCGTATCTACACCGCGGTATTCCATTTGACCGGGATTGCCGCTACACGCTGCGTCCACAGAAAGGCTATTCTTTATAATTTCATCCGAAACTGATGCAGTTTGATGGGTACGCCGTTTGGCGCCTCGTCCAACATAATTGTAAGGCGAAGAAGCATACGCATGTTCTGCTTCCTCTTTGGTATTAAAAGATTTATAGATAGCTCCCTCGTATCCTTTTATTTGAATTTGACAGTCATCCCAAGAAGTGTAAACTCCCGGAGTTTCTCCTTTCCATACCACATAATATTTTTGTTTGCCCCCCGCGCTGTGTATCATGTTTACCGTTTAAACATGCGATCCATTTCGCGGCGGTCATCTTTTTCCTTCAAGGATTGACGCTTATCGTACAATTTCTTTCCTTTAGCCAAAGCGATGACAACTTTGGCTAATCCGTTCTCATTTAAAAACATGCGAACGGGAACAATCGTAAAACTTGCTTCTTTTATGCCGCGTTCCAATTTACTTAATTCCTTTTTGTTCAACAGCAGTTTACGGTCGCGACGGACGCTATGATTGTTATACGAGCCGTAGAAATATTCGGCTATGTGCATGTTCTTTACCCAAAGTTCCCCTTTTGAAAAATAGCAGAAAGTATCTACCAAACCGGCTTTCCCCATGCGCACGGATTTAATTTCCGTACCCGTAAGTACGATACCCGCCGTATAGGTATCAGTCAACTCATAGTCGAAAGTTGCGCGTTTATTCTTTATATTTATGGGAGCCTGTTTCATTCTCAAAAAGAAAATTTTAGTAAAATACGGTCGTCAATGTTTTAAAAACCAGTTGGATGAGTGTGGGACAAGCTACAAGTATAAAGGAGGTCAATATCGTAAACGGCAGTCTGTCTTTTTCTTCTATCTTTTTTATCATCACAGGGATGCCCTCCCATACCACATACATAATATAAAATTGAAGTATCCAACCTATGATACGAAATTCGGGAAACAGTCCGATGACTATCTGAATCAGGAAAGTAATCGCCAAGGCATACCCTCCGAATTGTTGCATCAGCGGTATGTCGTTTTCCAAACGGAATCTTTTGACGCCAAGTTGGTTAATAACAAAAGCGGCTAAAAAGTATCCTCCGAACAGAGACACTGCTACGGAACAACATTCAATCATCGCCACCTGAAAACTCTCCGGGCTGCTCCAACCCATCTTCCACAAAGAATGAATAAAGACAGAGAAGCCGCACAAACCAATCATGGGGTAAACAAAAGCCGAGAAAACTTTTTGTTTATTCTCTAAACGAATTTCCTCCCAAGCGCGCGCCGGAGAGGAAACAAGTAAAAAGGCTATTCTGAATAATTCTTTGTAATTCAATATTCCCTTCAAATGTGATTAGAAATTATGTTTAATTATATTTCACAGGGTAGGATACGTTTATAGTATCCCTGCTGTTAAGAACTTGCCTGGTAATTACGTTCAGCACAAGGTTTGAAGGCGCAATATCTTCTGCCACATTATACATCACGCTTGCGATATTAAATGCTTTAAAATATAGCGGGACATACCTCATATCGGTATTAGCCAAATTCTTAGAAGTTGTATCATAGTATGTATCACCATTGCCATTATGCCCTAAATACACGTCTAATGTATCCGGCGCATCGTTTTCTCCCAATCTCAAGGCATCATTCCGGTATCTGAAAAGAGTAAGAAAATGCATTTTGTTCCCACTCATATCATAATTTACCCAAGCGCTCAGGTAGTTATCTTTAATCCATAAAGTGTCTATGCTTGTGATCGGAGCATAATACTTGGTTGTCAAGGAGTCGCCCGGATTGGTGGTATCATGCGCCGTCAGATTAGTTACATTGCGCTCATCTTCCAAATTCAGAGCGTAAGTAATGCTTACATGATATTCTCTTTTTGCAGGATCACTTATCAGATTTTGCGCATCAAATTCGTCAATGTTGTCATAGGTATAGGTGATAAATACTCTTTTCACTCCTGTCAATACCGCATTACTGATTCCTGCGGTTGGTATTAATTTTTCCCCTGAATCCAGCCTGAAAAAATAATCCATATCCAAGTAATCCGAAGACTCCACTGTAGCCCAAGCAACTCTCGTAGGAGTTATGGGGTCTTCGTTGGAGCTAAGACACGAAGAAAAGCTGATTCCCATGAAAACAGCTATTGCCATCACAAAAAATTGCACTTGTTTCATACTATTTTTAGTTTGATTTTACTATATAAAAGTATGCAAATATATCAAAAACAAAGTGAGGTGCATGTCATTACCCTTCCTTTTTAACTATAAATTTATTTTACAGGCGTGATTATAGCGTTTTGGCATATATCAAACGGAAATTATGCACCGTGCATACCTCCCGTAAGGAGCGTGCATAATCACCGTAAGGAGCGTGCATAATCACCGTAAGGAGCGTGCATAATTCCGGTATGCCACCGGCACAAGTAGGGTTGAAAATGAATCCGAGAAAAGTGGGGTAGTGTGGGGAGGGGATGCACTGCGGATATGCTGAATAACATTGTTTAGTAACACTGTACTACGGGTTGCTTTTCAACGCAGTAATGTATACTTTGCACACTTTTCAAATTGGGTTGGTATGTAGCAGCGTACCGCCTTGGATAGTAATTATTTAACTCTTATATGTATGAAAGTATATCAAACGAACGAAATTAAGAACATTGCCCTTTTGGGAAGTTCCGGCTCTGGGAAAACCACTCTCGTAGAAGCGATGCTTTTCGAGAGTGGGGTTATAAAACGTCGCGGCACGATTGCCGGCAAAAACACTGTAAGCGATTATTTCCCGGTGGAGCAAGAGTATGGATACTCTGTGTTTTCCACCGTTTTTCATGTGGAGTGGAACAATAAAAAAATCAATATGATAGATTGTCCGGGGTCGGACGACTTCGTAGGGGGAGCCGTTACGGCTTTGAACGTAACTGATACGGCTATTCTTCTGCTCAACGGGCAATACGGGATAGAGGTGGGTACGCAGAATCATTTTCGCTACATTGAGAGATTGAATAAGCCGGTGATATTCCTGGTGAATCATCTGGACAACGATAAGTGCGATTACGAAAACATCATTGAACAACTCAAAGAGGTGTATGGACCCAAGATTGTTCCCATTCAGTACCCTATAAGCACGGGACCCGACTTTAATGCCGTGATTGATGTGCTACTTATGAAAAAATATTCGTGGAAGCCTGAAGGGGGCGCACCTACGATTGAGGAGATTCCGGCGGAAGAGAAGGACAAGGCGCAGAAATGGCACAAGGTTTTGGTAGAGGCTGCCGCCGAGCATGATGAGGCGTTGATGGAGAAGTTCTTTGAGCAGGATTCTCTAACTGAGGATGAAATGCGCGAGGGCATCCGCAAGGGGCTTATCTCGCGAGGGATGTTTCCCGTGTTCTGTGTGTGTGCGGGTAAGGATATGGGGGTACGCCGGTTGATGGAATTCTTGAGCAACGTGGTTCCTTACGTTTCGGATATGCCGAAGGTTGCCAATTCGGAAGGTAATGAAATTACTCCTGACAGCAAGGAGTCGACTTCGCTCTATTGCTTTAAAACCAGCGTAGAACCGCATATCGGGGAGATATCTTATTTCAAGGTGATGAGCGGAAAGGTGAAAGAGGGGGATGACTTGCTGAATGTAAACAGGAGTTCCAAGGAACGCATCGCCCAGCTGTACGTGGTGGCAGGCTCTAACCGCATTAAAATAGAGGAGTTGCAAGCCGGGGATATAGGCGCTGCCGTGAAACTGAAGGATGTAAAGACGGGGAACACGCTGAACGGGAAGGATTGCGACAACAAATTTAATTTCATAAAATACCCAAACTCAAAATATACACGCGCCATCAAGCCAGTGAACGAGGCGGAAGTGGAAAAGATGATGAGCGCCATTAACCGTATGCGCGAAGAGGACCCCACTTGGGTGATAGAACAGTCTAAAGAGTTGCGGCAAACCTTGGTGCACGGGCAAGGAGAGTTCCACTTGCGTACATTAAAGTGGCGTTTGGAGAACAATGAAAAGATACAGGTAAAGTTTGAGGAACCCAAGATACCGTACCGCGAAACCATCACCAAGGCTGCAAGGGCGGATTATCGCCATAAGAAGCAATCGGGCGGAGCGGGGCAATTCGGTGAAGTGCACCTGATTGTGGAACCTTATAAGGGGGTGCCCGTGCCTGATATTTACAGATTCAATGGTCAGGAGTTCAAGATAACCGTGAGGGGTACTGACGAGATTCCTTTGGAATGGGGCGGCGAGCTGGTGTTTATAAACAGTATCGTGGGCGGGTCTATAGATACCCGTTTTATGCCTGCCATCTTGAAAGGTGTCATGGCGCGCATGGAGCAAGGACCGCTAACGGGGTCGTATGCCCGCGATGTGCGTGTAATTGTTTACGAAGGAAAGATGCATCCGGTGGATTCCAATGAAATATCTTTTATGCTTGCCGGACGTAACGCTTTCAGTGAAGCGTTCAAGAATGCAGGTCCTAAGATTCTGGAACCGATATATGATGTGGAAGTGCTCGTTCCTTCCGATAGAATGGGTGATGTGATGGGCGATTTGCAAGGAAGGCGCGCCATGATTATGGGCATGAGTAGCGAGAAAGGGTTTGAGAAGTTAAGCGCCAGAGTGCCGTTAAAAGAAATGTCGTCGTACTCTACGGCGCTCAGTTCTCTGACGGGTGGACGGGCATCCTTCAGCATGAAGTTTGCGGAATACGAACTTGTGCCAACTGATGTTCAAGATAAGCTGATTAAAGAGTTTGAAGCTTCACAGGCAGAGGAATAGATTCTTGTTTCCCAGCTAAGCGAAGCTTAGCTGGGAAATTATCCCTTAATCCCGATTGACTATCTCCATCTGCTGCCTCACACTCTCTTCATGTATGGCTTCGAACACATTCTTGATAAATCCGGCATCCATATCGCATTGCTCACCTTGCGCAGCGCGCTTTTCCAGAATCTCACTGTAACGTCCCGATTGGAGAACAGTCAAATTGTGTTCCTTCTTATATATGCCGATTTCACGGGAGATGCGCATACGCTTGGCTAATACCTCAATCAGGCTGTTGTCACATTCGTCTATTTGCTTGCGTAGTTCATTGAGGTTTTCCGTTGTCTGGGTGCTTTCGCGGATAACCAGCAGATTAAGGATATAATCCAGCACCGCCGGAGTGATTTGTTGAAAGGCATCGCTCCAGGCAGCATCCGGATTGCAATGGCTTTCGATAATCAACCCGTCGAAGTTCAAATCCATCGCCTGCTGAGAGAGAGGGGCGATAAGTTCGCGCTTCCCGCCGATATGGCTCGGATCGCAAAAGATGGGCAGATTGGGAATGCGCCGGCGAAGCTCAATAGGGATATGCCATTGGGGCAAGTTGCGGTATATCTTTTTATCGTAACTGCTAAACCCCCGGTGAATAACTCCTATGCGTTTCAGCCTCGCATTGCTAAGACGCTCCAACGCACCAATCCAAAGCTCCAAGTCCGGATTAACGGGATTCTTCACCAGCACAGGGATGTCCGTCCCCTTGAGGGCATCGGCTATTTCCTGCACAGCAAAAGGGTTGGCTGTAGTGCGAGCACCAATCCAGAGGATGTCTATTCCCGCTTTCAAACATTCGTACACGTGTATAGCCGTTGCTACTTCGGTGGTAACGCGCATACCCGTTTCTTTCTTTACCCTTTTGAGCCAGCTCAAGCCTTCGGTTCCTATCCCCTCAAAGCCCCCCGGCTTGGTGCGCGGTTTCCAGATGCCGGCGCGGAATAACTTTATACCTTTATCAGCCAATTCTTTGGCGGTGCTCATCACCTGTTCTTCGGTTTCAGCGCTGCAAGGTCCTGCAATGACCACAGGGCGACGGGCATCCATGCCCGGCAGTAAGATTGATTCTATTTCCACTTTATTGTCCTATTTATTATATACTATTCAGTTCCTTGATTCTCCTTAAAGCTTCTTCCAGTTTCTCTTCCCGGCAGCAAAGCGAAATCCGTACATACCTTGCCCCGTTGCTTCCGAAGATAAAACCGGGCACGATAAACACCCGCGCCTCGTGCAATACTCTTTCTGTAAGCTCTTCTACATCACTATACCGGTCGGGTATTTTCCCCCAAAGAAACATGCCGGTTTGATTCTTGTCGAATGTACAGCCCAAGGCTTGCATGATTGCCTCCCCCGAACGGCGACGGTTCCGATAATTGCGATTATTCCCTTCGTACCAATCATCCCCTGCCTGCAGGGCTGTAACGGCAGCCAACTGCATGGCGCGAAACATCCCGCTATCTATATTGCTCTTTACCTTTAGTATAAAACGGATAAACTCTCCATTCGATGCCAGCATCCCGATGCGCCATCCCGGCATATTATGGCTTTTGCTCATAGAATTCAGTTCGATGCAACATTCCTTGGCGCGCGGCACAGAAAGAATGCTCAGCGGGCGGGCGTTCAGAATAAAACTGTATGGATTATCGTTTACAACAAGAATGTTCTTGCGAAGGGCGAAATCCACTAAACGGCTATACAATTCCGGTGTAGCAGGAGCCCCTGTCGGCATATTGGGATAGTTCGCCCACATTAGTTTTACGCGGCTGACGTCTATTTGCTCCAATTCATCCCAATCGGGCATCCAACCGTGCTCTTCCTTCAAGTTATAAGGCAGCACCTCCGCATCAAGGAGTTTACTTAGCGAGGTATAAGTGGGGTAGCCGGGGTTAGGTACAAGCACCTGCTCGCCGGGGTTTACAAACGCAAGCGTTACGTACAAAATCCCTTCTTTGGAACCGATAAGCGGTTGTATCTCCGTATTATAATCAAGCGCTACCCCGTACCGGCTTTGATACCAACCGGCAAAGGCTTTGCGCAACTCCGGAATACCAACATAAGGCTGATACCCGTGCCCGTCCGGATGGCGGGCAGTTTCGCACAATATATCTATGGTTTCCTCCGAAGGCGGCATATCGGGGCTTCCCACCCCCAGGCTGATTACGTTCTTGCCTTCGGCATTCATCTGTGCCACTTCCTTCAGCTTTTTCGAGAAATAGTATTCGCTTACGCTGCCCAGTCTCGCAGCAGGCGAAACGTTATATATTTGACTTTCCTTCTGCATATTCTCCCAATACTTTAAGTTCTTTGGTCAATGGTGAAATGGCGGGTATTGCCTGTTTGTAGCGCGAGTAATCATTGAAAACCACGTCTATATAGAATTGATATTCCCACTCCCGCCCGATAATGGGAAGCGACTGTATTTTAGTCAAATTAATAGAGTAGAACGACAATACGGAGAGCACTTGCGAAAGACTTCCTTCGGTATGCGGTAGCGTGAAAACGAGGCTCGCTTTGTTTATTCCGCCTGTGCGGCTCAGTTCGTCGGCTATCCACGGATCAGCCACTGCAAGGAAACGGGTAAAGTTGTGTTTATTTGTTTCAATTCCCTCTTGAAGTATCTTCATGCCATACCCCTCGGAAGCCGCTTTGGAACATATCGCGGCACGCCCCTTCAGATTTTGCTCCTTGATTCTCTTGGCGCTGGACGCCGTATCGTCCCCTTCCACTATTTTTAGTTGCGGATGTTCATTAAGGAAATCCCCGCACTGCATCAATGCGATGGGGTGGGAGTTTACTTCCGTAATGTCGTCCCAATCTTCGTCAGGCAAACAAACAAAGCAATGAGAGATGCGCAACTTGTATTCACCGATAACCCGCATACCGCTCTGTTTCAGCAATTCATAATTGTGAAGCAGGCTTCCTGCGATGGTGTTCTCAATGGCAAGCATCCCGATATTATTGTTATCTTGCCTCAAAGAGCGGAACACCTCATCAAAAGTATTGCAACAAACCAATTCTATCTCCTCCTTATCGAAAAAGCGATGGGCGGCAATGTCGTGATACGAACCGGCTATTCCTTGAATGACGATTTTTCTCATGTGTTTGTGAGTTTTTAAATGGGTAATATAAAGGGTGACAAACGAAAAAATCCCACCTCCTGTACACAGGAGCGGGATTCTCTTACCTATCTGTTATTCAATTTTGATGCCTCTCAACAACTTTTATTTGATACACATAATCTCCCGCTCCACTTTCACATCATAAAAGTAAAAGTGAAAAAGGAAGTAATAAGCAAAAGTAAACAGGTTCATCGCACTCGTCGTTTCGTTTTTAAAACGGGGGCAAATGTACTGTTTTAATTTTATATCTCAGGTGGAAAAGAAAAAGAAAAACAAAAAAGAATTAGAACAAGTCCGCTCCTCTCCTTCTCTACTCTTTTTTTAATTTGGGCGTGCCTACGGTTTCAACTTTCATTAATTGAACTTGCCTGATTTTACCCATACAGCACCAGCCCCGCTATTCCGCATACAATAATCATCAAAATCGGACTTACCTTAAATCTCCTCGTCCCGACAAACGCTGCCAAAAAGATAATGCAACTTACGATAAACGTATAACAGTCCTCTGTCGGCGAACCGAAATTTTCAGCATTCATTAATGTCAATGCTGCCGCTGCCAATAACCCCACTACTGCCGGGCGCAATCCTTTGAATACTGCTTCTACCGCCGGATGCTTTTGGTATTTCAATAAGAATTTGCTGATGATGAGCATAAGTATAAGCGAAGGCAACACCAGCGCCCCGGTTGCTACCACTGCTCCCCCTATATTGCCTGTCGCCGTATATCCTACATAAGTAGCGGCATTAATCCCGATAGGTCCGGGAGTCATTTGGCTAATAGCCACAATATCGGTAAATTCAGGTGAAGAGAGCCATCCGTAATGGGTTACTATTTCCGCTTGAATCATAGAAAGCATGGCGTATCCCCCTCCGAATCCGAATAAACCAATCTTGAAAAACGTATAGAAAAGTTGTAAATAAAGCATGATGCACAATTTTAATCCTGTCTAAATTTAATTCTATGTCCCGTAAGACAATGGCGTATTTATCATACTGATACCCTCCCTGCGATATGCGGATACGGATTATAGTTCGTCAATTCAATATCCTGGTATTTAAAGTCGAATATATCCGTTACTTTTTGATTGATTTTTATTTGCGGTAAGGCTCTCGGTGTACGACTTAATTGCTGTTTTACCTGTTCCAAATGATTCAAATAGATGTGAGCATCTCCTAGTGTATGAATAAAATCCCCTGCTTGTAACTTTGTAACCTGTGCCATCAGCAACAATAAAAGCGCATACGAAGCAATATTGAATGGAACACCGAGGAAAATATCCGCACTGCGTTGGTAAAGTTGCAAACTCAATTTTCTGTCGGCTACATAAAATTGAAATAAGAGATGGCAAGGAGGTAAGTGCATAGTGTTCAAATCCGCAACATTCCAAGCGCTAACCAATATGCGCCGTGAATCCGGATTATTCTTTATTGTATTTATCACTTCCGTAATTTGGTCAATGTGCCCTCCTTGGTAATCAGGCCAAGAACGCCATTGGTATCCGTAAATATGCCCTAAATCTCCGTTTTCGTCTGCCCATTCGTTCCAAATACGCACTCCGCTATCTTGCAAGTATTTTATATTGGTATCTCCTTGCAGAAACCAAAGCAATTCGTGTATGATTGATTTCAAATGTAGCTTTTTTGTTGTCAAGCAAGGGAAACCTTCGGCGAGATTGAAACGCATTTGATACCCGAAGATACTGATTGTACCGGTTCCCGTGCGGTCATTTTTTTGTGTGCCTTCATTCAGCACTTTGCTAAGCAGGTCTAAATATTGTTTCATAGGAGTGATTGATTATAAAACCGGAGTGAGAAAACGAGCAAACCATCCAACGAAACGCTTCCATTTTGAACGTTTCTTCCATATTTCGGGGGTGAGGAGAGTGCTCTGCATCTTGTCAGTCTCAAACATATTGACGAGTTCGTTTGTCGTTTCTTTGTCAAAGATGTAGGCATTGTTTTCATAATCATAGCAAAGACTTCTGCTATTGAGGTTTGCCGAGCCGACAGTAGAAAAAGCATTGTCCACCATCATTATCTTGGAATGATGAAATCCTCCGTTATATAAGTATATCTGTGCACCTCGTTTCATTAATTTGTGAACAGCATAAAAAGAAGCTTCCGGCGTAAATGAAATATCCGATTCGGAAGAAAGCAGAATTTCTACATTAATGCCGCGATTAATGGCTTCATATAATTCTTTTTTTATTGACCGGGTAGGCAAAAAATAGGGATTGACTATTTGCACGGATTTTTGCGCGGAACGTATGGAGCGGATGTATGTATGACGTATGAGTTTGGGGGTTACTTTGGGAGTACGGTCAATTATTGCGACTTTCTTTCCGGCTCGTTGTTCTTTCGGTGGTGGAAAATATGGCTCTCCTCCAATATTTTGCTTGGTATTTTTATTCCAAAAAGAGAGAAAGAATTCTTGCATGTACTTTACCGCACTGCCTTCAATGCGAATATGTGCATCATGCCAATCACCTATCTCCGGTAGTCCTTGAATATAATAATCGGCTACGTTCATTCCTCCCGTATAGCCAATCTTCCCATCTATTATGGCAATTTTACGATGGTCACGGTGAAAGGCATGATTGATATAAGGAAAATTCACAGGGTCAAACCGAACAATTTCAATTCCTCTTTCACGAAGGGCCTTCAGGTGTTTATTCTTTAAAGAGCGATTGTTCGATAGATTACCAAAAGCATCAAACAGTACACGTACCTCCAATCCTTGTTCAGCTTTAAAAGCTAATAAATTAAAAAGCTCTGTCCCTATTGAATCGTTTCGTAAATTAAAATACTCTAAATGGATATGATGCTGTGCTTTTTTTATGACAGAGAATAAATCATCGAACTTTTCTTGTCCGTTTTTCAATAAGATGACAGTATTATCATCGGTTATAGGTATGCCCGATTGAGTTAAAAAGCAACGCACAAGTGAATCGCTTGTTATGACTTGCGCTTTATTAGATACTATTGGCACAACGAACAATAGCAGTATAAATGTACATTTTTTCAGCATCTTTTCTCATTCCATAGAGCAAATTCTATTTACTCCTAAACAAATAAGTACTGCCACTGCTATGAATAATGATTTTAGGTCAAGGTTGGGATCTCCTTGTACTATTGATGCCACTGTTTTGTGTAATATTCCTATTATAATTTCAATTCCGCTAAATGCAAAAAACAGTATAACCGCACAAAGTGAACAGAACACTATCCAAAGAGTAGCCAGTCTTTTGTAACGGTCGGGTAGATGTCGTATTACACGGCGAGAGAATCCGTTGTCTGCTATTTCTTGTTTTTGTTCGCTAAAGAATTGTTTCAAAAGTTCATCATCTGTTTCCATCATAACCGTTTTTTTTTAAGTAAGCAGCCATTTTTTCTTTTGCTCTTGATAGATGAGATTTTATCGTTCCTACCGGATACCCTGTAATTTTTGCAATCTTGTCTATGCTGACATCCTCCATATAAAATAATATAATACAGGTTCTTTCGGGTTCTTTCAAGACTTTGAGTGATTGGTAAACATCTATTTTCTGTCCTACATTCTCTTGTTCAGAACTATGAATGGCATCTACCTCATAAATATCAAGAGATGAGGTGTTTTTCTGATTGCGAATATAATCATAAAAAACATTATACGCAATTCTATATAACCAAGTTGAAAAACTTGATAAGTTTTTGAACGTGGCAATACCCATATATGCTTTGATAAACGTATCTTGGGCTAAATCGCCGCTCAATTCGTAGTCACCACAAGTCAAGTGAAGGAAAAAACGCCGGATAGGCGATTGGTATTTCTTTACCAATTTGTCAAATGCCCTGACATTTTTAAAAGTAACAACTTGTGCAACTAACGATATATCATCGAGTTGATTCATTCCTCAGGATTTTTATCTTTCCTATTAGGGTATTGTGTATAATGAATGAGCAATTTTCCGAAACCGGCAAACATAATCAACAATCCGGCACATCCTATCTCCAACCTATTGGTAACTGCCCATAAATAGATAAAAAGCCCTATGCCGGTAAATATGTTTTTAATTCCGCTTATCCGAATATCTTTTTTCTTGTTGTCGTCATTGAATAACCCATCGGGAATAGGTTGTCCGGCAGCCAAAGCCTGTTCCGCTAACTTATATTTGGCTTTGCGGTTTTTATAGCGGTAATTATAAATAATGAAAATGATAAAAACCGGTAAACAAAATACCAAAACAATTATAATAACAGAGATAATTATCGTATGTTCAAAATTGTCTATTTCGTAATTGAACAGACTATCATCATCGTATTGAATCATTCGATCTTTAGTGTTTTTTTCAATTTGGAGAACTGTTACCAGATTTTTGTCGGTACTTTTTCCCGAAATAGTAATTTTCTTCAAAACTGTTGACGGGGAGAGTAAGAAAGCTACCGTTATGAGTGCAATAATGATACGTTTCATATATATTGTGTGTGTTTAGTTGCAAAAATGATTAATGTTAGGTATTGAATTAGGCACAAGGCACATTAACACCCAACATTAATCATTCAAAATTAAATAAATCGTATATTTAGATTGTCCGTTATTTCTTCTTTGCCGTATATCTGCCTCGTTTGGGAGTTGTTCCCTTTTCGTCTTGTTTATTGATAATTTCCATAACGGCTTGTAACTCCAAATCTTTCGGAATTATATTCTTCGGTATTTTGTAGTTCTTACCTTTATATGTGATGTAAGGACCGTACTTCCCGTTTAGTATCTGTAATTTGGGATTTTCAGCAAAAGTTTTGAGTAGTTTTTGTGCTTCCGCTTCTCGTTTATGATTTATCAAGTTGATAGCATCTTCAAGGGAGATAATCAGCGGGTCAATATCTTTCGGAATGGAAGCATATTTAGCATTGTGTTTTATGTAAGGGCCAAAAGGACCTATACCGGCAATAACAACTTCATTCTCAAATTCTCCCAATGTTCTTGGCAATTTGAACACATCCAATGCTTCTTCTAGTGTAATAGTTTCTAGCGACAAACCTTTCTTTAATTGAGAAAAACGCGGCTTCTCTTCATCGTCTGCTGTTCCTATTTGAATGACTGGGCCAAAACGTCCGATTTTAACCGATACGGGTTTACCTGTTTCCGGCTCTGTACCTAAGATACGTTCACCAACTTTATGTTCACTTTTAGTTGCCAATGTAGTTTCTACCGAAGGATGAAAATTTGCATAAAAGTCTTTCATCAAAGTAGTCCATTGCTTTTCACCTTCAGCTATGTCATCAAACTCCTTCTCTACATTGGCAGTGAAATTATAATCTAAAATATTCGGAAAGTATGTTGTTAAAAAGTCATTTACTACTATCCCAATATCGGTTGGGAAGAGTTTCGCTTTTTCGCTTCCCGTTTTTTCTGTTTGAGTAGTATCCGTTATCTTATTCTTTTTGAGAGTTAAGATTTTATATATGCGCTCTTCTCCCTCCCTATCTCCTTTTTCCACATATCCACGCTGCTGAATGGTGGAAATGGTAGGAGCATAGGTAGATGGTCGTCCAATGCCCAATTCTTCCAACTTGCGAACTAAACCGGCTTCCGTATATCGAGCAGGACGTTGGGTGAAACGTTCAACAGCAACAATTTCCTTGTGATCCAATGATTGTCCTTTATTCAAGGGAGGGAGCAATTGGTTTTCATTTTCTTGCTCTTGTTCGTCATCATAAGACTCTTTATATACGTGTAAAAAGCCATCGAACTTTATGACTTCTCCAATCGCAGTAAATTTATCGTCCGTATCGTTATCAATCCCTATTATAACGGTAGTCCTTTCCAATTCTGCATCCGCCATTTGTGAAGCAATAGTACGTTTCCATATGAGGTCGTATAGTTTCTTTTCCTGTACTGTCCCATCCATTGATTGATCTTCCATACAAGTAGGGCGGATAGCTTCGTGCGCCTCTTGCGCTCCTTTGGTCTTTGTAGTAAACCGACGGGGTTTAGCATATTGTTCACCCATTATACTCGTAATCGCCTTTTCACAACCTTCCATGGCATAGTTCGAAAGACTCACGGAATCTGTACGCATATACGTTATTTTCCCCGATTCGTACAACCGCTGTGCTATCATCATGGTTTGCGACACGGTGTATCCTAATTTACGGGCGGCTTCCTGTTGCAGAGTGGAAGTGGTAAAGGGAGCTGCTGGGCTTTTTTTCGATGGACGGGTAGTGATACTCTTAATGAAAAAGTTTGCCGATTGGCAAATTTCAAGAAATGCTTTTGTTTCTTCCTTTGTCTTTGGTCGTCTCGTTAATTCTGCTTTTATTTCAACAAGTTTATCGTCGGTATCCGGAACTAAAAAAACGGCAGTAATTCGAAAAGAAGCTTCGGAATTGAATGTTTGTATTTCACGTTCGCGTTCTACTATCAAGCGGACGGCTACGGATTGTACCCGTCCGGCAGATAAAGCCGGTTTCACTTTTTTCCAAAGTATGGGTGATAGTTCAAAACCGACAATACGGTCAAGTACCCGTCGCGCTTGTTGAGCGTTAACCAAATTAATATTTATGTCTCGCGGTTGCTCAATGGCTTTTAGTATGGCTGCTTTAGTAATTTCATGAAATACAATTCGTTTTGTGTTTTCCGGTTTTAATCCCAATACTTCATACAAATGCCAAGAAATAGCTTCTCCCTCGCGATCTTCATCGGATGCAAGCCATACTGTTTTTGCTTTATCTGCTTCTATTTTTAATTCTGTTACAATTTTCTTCTTGTCAGTAGGAATTTCATATTGTGGACTGAAATTATTTTGCAAGTCAATACTGAATTCTTTCTTCTTTAAATCCCGTATATGTCCATAACTTGAGAGGACTTTAAAATCTTTTCCTAAAAAATTTTCTATTGTTTTTGCTTTTGCCGGAGACTCTACAATGACGAGGTTTTTCTGCATATTATTCACCCTATTAATTGATAAGTATGTGCTAAGAATTAGTTTGCATTAAATTTAGCATATTGAATCTTCAGGTTTGTGCCTAAATTAGCCGAACATCTATTGACAGCATAAAAGAGCGAGTCTTTGTTGGAATAATCCTCCGGATTTAACCACTCCTTTTTTAGTTTTCGCCAAATGATTTCGGCAATGTTCAGATGTGGGGAATAAGGAGGAAGGAAAAACAAGAATAAACCTCTTGCCTGCCAATAAGGGATTCTTTCCCGAATGATTTTAGAGGTGTGTATACGAGCATTATCCAACACAATAACCGTTTCTTTGTGAATTTGAAAAGAAAAATCTTCCATATACTCCAGTATAAATTCAGCGTCAATAGGTTGTTCCGTGGTTTTCCAATAATACTTGCTTTGTCTGTTTATAAATCCCAAGCAATTAATTTTATGTGATTTTTCAGATAAAATACAAACATCTTCATGGGGGAATTGCCAGCCGTAAGGTACATAACCTTCACTACAGGCATGAGATTCATCTCCGTAAAAGAGGTCTATTTTTCCTTGTTCGCTCAATGTTTCAAGTTCTTTAAGCTGTTCTACTTTATACTCATAAACAGCCGGATGTGGTTTTCCTTTAACCCTACGCCTTATACGTTTATATCTTCCGCCAAACTTTTTAAAAAATTACGGAAGGTGGCTCTGCTTACTTTCTTCCCACTTTGTGCTTCCCATTCTGCTTTGGCCGTTTGCAAGCGTTGACGACTGCTTTTGATGGCTGACAAAATACTTGCTTTGTCTTGGGATTCTACGATGATAGCCTTTCGTCCTCTACCGGCTTTTGTCTGTAAACCCAAAATGCCCTCAGAGTTAAATCGTCGCAACCAACTATTCACGCTTACTTGACTCATGCAGGTGATTCTGCCTACTTTTTGTGAACTCAGACCATCTGCTTTTAACAATATGGCTTGGCAACGCATACGAAAACAGTGGCTGCTGCCTGTCTTAAAACCGGAATTCAACACTTGGCGTTGACCGGAAGTTAATCGGGGCGTATTTACGCGTCCCATAATAAGGGACAAAGGTAAACCCTTTTTATAAACTAATTGTTGGCACATACTTAGGTATTTTTAATCATTAAAAATTAAGCGTTATGATGAACAAAAATTATTAGACAAATGCCAACAAATGGTTGAAATCGGTCAAGTTGAGCAAGTTGCAGATATTATAATAGACGAACTTAGAGCCAACCTCACAGACGAACAGTTTAAAAAACTGGGAGATAGTCGTTCTTTAATCATTGACATCTTTACCACTAACCACCTTTTACGGTTAAACGGTTTGTGTATTTTGCGATTCAACTTTCCAAAAGTGGATACATACTTAAGAGAAAGGAATAATTTGAGTCCCCTGTATAATCCTAATCCTTTAAACGGGGCGACGCTTCTAAATTTGTAATGCTTGCACATCACTTTCATGTATTCATGCCTGCATTTTTATCACTGACAGCCTCGTCACTGTCAGCTTCAAATTTGTGCAGTTCAATGAATTTTGCCATAATCAGTTTATTTATTTAGATGTTGAGCACTATGTAACAGTATCTCTATGACCCACGCCATCGCAGTAACGACAACGCATATAACCGCTATTAACAATCACGTCCTCTCTTTTCACTTCACACTCTTTTTTAATACCCGCCACCCTCACGGGCAGCGGGGTTCCTGTTATCCTTCAATCTTTAACCTTACTTACACCAATACCTACGGTGTGGGAGGAGCGGATGGCGTGGAAACTACCTGCGATTGCGAAATTCCGAGCCTGTGATACAGATTCTGTCTTTCCTCCTCGCTACAGTCCGTTAACCACCCGCCATATTCAGTAATAGCCTTTTTTAGTATTTTATGGGATAAAGTGCTTTTACTTGTACCCCCTAAAGCCGACCGCACCGTGTTCTGCGTCACACCAAGGTCTTCTGCCATAAGTTTTTTCGTGCCGTACAGTACTTCTACTTTCATCGTTTTAAGTATTTATATTGTTATATTATTATCCGTTGTTGCACCTAAATTGATTTTTGTAAGTAACTGCGGCTATTAATAGTCTGTCAAAAAGACTTTCGCCAAAATATCTGCGATTAAATTTATAGCAAAATTCATTGAGATAATTCTGCAGATATTCAGGTTTTATATCATGGTAAATATCCAATAACAACCGTTTGG
>SNRY01000168.1_pt1 | contig 24035 bp, 15 predicted proteins | sample 4693421 | NCBI WGS metagenome assembly SNRY01 (sample SAMN11003215, study PRJNA524138) | termite gut metagenome | isolation source: Bacteroidetes bacterial symbionts from single cell of protist host amplifed... | host: Streblomastix strix ... | reverse complement strand
TACCAAATTCAACGGGACATCGTACATTACCCAGCGGGCAGCCGAAGCCGTTTATTCTCCCGAAGGTAAAGAACAAGTAAGAGAAATTATAAACTATTATATGACAAACGCCAAGATCATGAGAGAAGGATTGGAAGCCATGGGGTTAAAAATCTATGGTGGAGTGAACGCTCCCTATCTGTGGGTAAAGACCCCGAACGAGGTTGATTCTTGGAGTTTTTTCGATAAGATGCTCCATAAAGCCAATGTTGTGGGAACACCGGGCGTAGGTTTCGGTCCCAGCGGACAAGGATATGTTCGTCTGACGGCTTTCGGCGAAAAGGAAGATTGTGTGGAAGCGGTAAAAAGATTAAAAAGATTGAAAGAATAGAAAGTTGTTGATTTCCGGTTTTTCCGTTGTCGCACAAAAATAAAAATCGAATAGTAAATGCGCATACTATATTTTCATTAAACAGTTTTATTAATTTTTTTAATTAAGGTAAAAAGATGAAACAGAAGCAATTTAAGGTAAAGTTAGCGAAAAGCATCGTAACATTATTCGTATTTTTAGCAGCAATGACGGTAAATGCACAGGAAGTTTCGGTAGGAGCCGATATCGTCAGCGGTTATGTATGGCGTGGTACTAATTTGGGAGGAGTGAGTATTCAACCGAGTATCTCAGTGGCTCATAGCGGATTCTCTTTAACGGCTTGGGGATCGGTAGGATTAGAAAGTACGGATATAAAAGAGTTTGACCTGACATTAGGTTACGGTATCGGTGGATTTAGTGCAGCACTGACTGATTATTGGTTTGATAAAAGTTATGTTGGTGGTGATGATGAGATTATTCTTGTTCCTAATAACTATTTCAAGTACGCAGCACACAGCACCGCTCACGTTTATGAAGCTACATTGGGTTATGACTTTGGTCTATTCTCGCTTAGCTGGAACACTAACTTTGCAGGTGCCGATTATGCAAAAGCGAATGGAAAAAGAGCTTATTCCAGTTATGCGGAAGCAGTTGTTCCTTTCAAATTGGGAGGTTATGACTTTGCTGCCGAAGTGGGACTTACTCCTTGGGAAGGTGCTTACTCCAATGAATTAAACGTAACAAACATCGGTTTGAAGGTTGCCAAAAACATTGTAGTAACGGAATCATTTACGATACCGGCTTTCGCCAAAGTAGTACTCAATCCAAATAGTGAGCAGGCTTATTTTGTATTCGGTATCACTTTTTAAACATCTCATAAGTAATAAGTTTTCAAGGTATGAAAAAAATAGAAGCTATTATTCGCAAAACGAAGTTTGAAGAAGTGAAAGACGCACTTCTTGAGGCAGACATCGAATGGTTCTCTTATTATGATGTAAGAGGAGTGGGTAAATCCCGACAAGGGCGCATTTATCGTGGCGTGGTATATGATACAAGTATTATTGAACGGATTTTGATTTCTATTATCGTACGTGATAAAAACACGGAAAAGACAGTAGAAGCTATTCTCAAAGCTGCACAGACAGGGGAAATAGGTGATGGACGTATCTTTGTCATTCCTATTGCGGATGCTGTCCGTATCCGTACCGGTGAACGAGGAGATACTGCACTTTATAATGCAGAACAAGAGAAATAATTTCAATAATTTTATCATTTATTTAACTAGTAAACAATGGAAGAAACAATTACTATAGCTCCCGATACTATTAACGATCTTGTATTGGGGTTAAATACCGTATGGATGCTGCTCGCCGCTATGTTGGTGTTTTTCATGCAACCCGGTTTTGCTTTGGTTGAAGCCGGATTCACGCGAGTGAAGAACACTACCAATATTCTCATGAAGAATTTGGTTGACTTCAGCCTTGGCGCATTGCTCTATTGGTTTGTGGGATTTGGGATTATGTTTGGCGTAGGTAATTTCTTGGGAATGCCTCATTTTTTCGATCTCTCATTCTTTAGTGGTGTTGATTTGCCGACAGAAGGATTCCTCATTTTCCAAACCGTATTTTGTGCCACAGCCGCTACTATTGTTTCGGGTGCAATGGCAGAACGTACCAAGTTCTCCATGTATATTGTCTATACGATTTTTGTCAGTGCGGTTATCTATCCTATATCCGGTCATTGGACATGGGGAGGCGGTTGGCTGATGAATGGCGAAGAAGGAAGTTTTATAACGAATCTTTTCGGGACAACCTTCCATGACTTTGCCGGTTCTACTATCGTACACTCCGTAGGCGGTTGGCTTGCCTTGGTTGGAGCTGCTATTCTGGGACCGCGTATTGGTAAATACGGCAAAGACGGAAAATCGAGAGCAATCCCCGGTCATAATTTGACCTTGGCTTGCTTGGGAGTGTTTATTCTTTGGTTCGGTTGGTTCGGATTCAATCCCGGTTCTCAATTGGCAGCCGCCGGAGAAGGTGATCGCATTGCTATTTCACATGTATTTTTAACAACCAACCTGGCAGCCTCTGCAGGAGGTATTTTGGCTCTTTTTGTAAGTTGGATGAAGTATGGCAAACCCTCTTTGTCTCTTACACTTAACGGCGTGTTAGCCGGATTGGTGGGGATTACAGCCGGTTGCGATGCTGTTTCTCCGATAGGAGCAGCCATCATCGGTGCCATTTGTGGAACAGTGATGATATTTTCCGTTGAGTTTATTGACAGAGTACTTAAAATAGACGACCCCGTAGGAGCTTCTTCCGTACACGGTGTATGCGGCTTTTTAGGTACCATATTGACAGGACTCCTTGCCACCGAAGGCGGCTTATTCTACGGTGGAGGCTTTGGACTCGTGGGAGTACAGGCGTTCGGCGCTTTAGTGGTAGGTGCATGGGCTGTCGGAATGGGATTCATCTTATTTAAAGTATTGGATGTTGTTCACGGTTTGCGTGTTCCTGCTCGTGTGGAAGAAGAAGGACTTGATATTTATGAACACGGAGAATCTGCTTACAATTGATTTATGAATTAATTTATTTATCTGTCTTTGCATATTGATTATGCCCGTAGGTTCCCCTCCTTTTTTGAATAAAATAAATAAAGGAGAGGGACCAACGGAGGCAGATAACTAAAAAAAGAATACTGCTATAAACAAACACAATATATGGAAACCGGTTCATACTACTTCCGAAAACGAAGATTTTAAACACTTGATGTTTTTGCAGGAAGAGGATTTATCCAACAGGTATAGAGAATGAAAGAACTTATCAACTAATAAAAAACACAGATTATGTCAAAATTAAGATTCAGAGTAGTAGAAACCGCTTTCAAGAAGAAAGCCGTAGAAGTTCCGACTCCAACAGAACGTCCGTCGGAATATTATGGAAAGTACGTGTTCAATCGTACAAAGATGTTCAAGTATTTGCCCAGCAAGGTATATGACAAATTGATTGATGCCATTGACAACGGTTCGCCCCTCGACCGTACTATTGCCGACGAAGTAGCTGCCGGTATGAAAAGGTGGGCAATTGAAATGGGAGTAACTCATTATACCCATTGGTTCCATCCCTTAACGGAAGGAACAGCCGAAAAACATGATGCGTTCATAGAGCATGACGGCAAAGGCGGTATGTTGGAAGAATTTTCCGGTAAACTTCTTGTTCAACAGGAACCGGATGCCTCAAGCTTTCCCAGTGGCGGTATCCGTAATACGTTTGAAGCTAGAGGATACTCCGCATGGGATCCTTCTTCTCCGGCTTTTATCATAGATGATACACTTTGTATCCCCACTATTTTTATAGCCTACACAGGTGAATCTTTAGACTACAAAGCCCCATTACTGAAAGCATTACGTGCAGTGAATAAAGCTGCCGTAGAAGTATGCCGTTATTTCAATCCGGAAGTGAAAAAAGTCGTTGCTTACTTGGGTTGGGAACAAGAATATTTCTTGGTAGATGAAGGCTTGTATGCTGCCCGTCCCGATCTCTTGCTTACCGGACGTACGTTGATGGGACACGACAGCGCCAAAAACCAACAGTTGGAAGACCATTATTTTGCTTCCATTCCCACCCGTGTGGCTGCTTTCATGAGAGAGTTGGAGATTGAAGCATGGAATTTGGGCATACCGGTAAAAACCCGTCATAATGAAGTAGCACCCAATCAGTTTGAATTGGCTCCGATATTCGAAGAATGTAACTTGGCTGTTGACCATAACATGCTCGTTATGTCCATCATGCGCCGTGTTTCTCGTCATCATGGTTTCCGTGTGTTATTGCACGAAAAACCGTTTAAAGGCATCAACGGTTCGGGGAAACACAACAATTGGTCGCTGGGTACGGATACGGGCATTCTGCTCATGGCACCCGGGAAGACACCGGAAGATAACCTGCGCTTCATCACCTTTGTGGTGAATACCTTAATGGCGGTTTACAAACACAACGGATTGCTGAAAGCAAGCATTGCAAGCGCCAACAACGCTCACCGCCTGGGAGCTAACGAAGCGCCTCCCGCCATCATTTCTTCCTTCTTAGGCAAACAACTGACTCAGATATTAGAACAAATCGAAGTCAGCAAAAAAGACGAATTGGTTACTCTCAGCGGTAAACAAGGACTGAAGTTGGATATTCCGCAAATACCCGAGCTGTTGATTGATAATACAGACCGTAACCGTACATCGCCCTTTGCTTTCACCGGAAACCGCTTTGAGTTTCGTGCGGTAGGTTCGGAAGCCAACTGTGCGTCAGGCATGATTGCCCTCAACGCTGCTGTTGCCGAACAATTGATACAATTTAAAAAAGACGTTGATGCACTCATAGCAAAAGGCGAACCCCAACTATCTGCTATTCTTGAAGTTATCCGCAATTATATTAAAATCAGCAAGCCTATTCATTTCGATGGCAACGGTTACAGCGAAGAATGGAAAAAGGAAGCCGAAAAACGCGGATTGGATTGCGAAACAAGCGTTCCCCTTATTATTGACAACTACTTGAAGCCCGAATCCGTTGCTATGTTTGAAGCCATCGGCGTATTGACCCACAAAGAACTTGAAGCTCGCAACGAAGTGAAATGGGAAATCTACACGAAGAAGATTCAAATCGAAGCCCGTGTGTTGGGTGATTTGGCTATGAATCACATCATTCCCGTTGCTACACAATATCAAACCGATTTGATTAATAACGTCTATAAACTTAAAAAACTTTTCTCTGAAGATAAGGCTGCCAAGTTATCTACCAAGAATTTGGAACTTATCGAAGAGATAGCCGACCGTACCGCTTTCATCAAAGAACACGTGGATGCCATGATTGAAGCCCGCAAAGTTGCCAACAAGATTGAAAGTGAACGTGAAAAAGCGATTGCCTATCACGACAGAATAGCACCTATGCTGGAAGAAATACGCTATCATATTGATAAGTTGGAACTTATCGTTGATAATCAAATGTGGACACTTCCGAAATACAGAGAGTTGTTATTTATAAGATAAAAAAGTAAGGAGAGCCGGAATTTCCTCACTCTCCTAACTTTTGTTAGTTGTTTTTAAGTCCGTGAAAGAGAGGTGTCGTGAGACACTTCTCTTTCCATTTTCAATAAAAATCTTTCTTTTTTAGAGAAAGAGTTTGGGGTGTAAACATACAATAAAAATCTAAATGTGTCTTTCGCATCCGGATAAAAGTATATACTTTTATCGCAGTTAAAACATGATTTTTATGTCACATGAACATCATCATCATCACGAACAGAATGTCAATGCCCATTCTTTGAATAAAGCTTTTACCATAGGTATTGTACTTAATCTGGTTTTTGTTTTCACAGAGTTCGGAGCAGGATTTTGGTTTGATTCTCTTGCATTATTGTCTGATGCGGGGCATAATTTGAGTGATGTGGTCAGTCTTATACTTACCTTTCTGGCTTTTCGATTGGAAAAGGTGAAAGCAAACAACCGATATACGTATGGATATAAGAAAAGCACCATATTGGTTTCTTTACTTAATGCTGTCATTCTGCTTGTGGCGGTAGGCGGCATTTTAGTAGAAAGTATCGACAAACTGCAACATCCGCAAGAAGTTTCCGGAACATCTATTGCATGGGTAGCGGGAATAGGTGTCCTTATCAACGGTTTTACCGCTTTTCTTTTCTTGAAAGACAAGGAAAAAGACTTGAATATAAAAGGCGCTTATCTGCACATGGCAGCCGATGCATTAGTATCCATAGGCGTATTGGCGGCAGGAATTGTTATCCATTACACCGGTTGGTATATGATTGACCCGATTATCGGTATAGTTATCGTTGTTGTTATTCTTATATCTACCTGGAACTTGTTGCACGACAGTATCCGCCTTTCTTTAGACGGTGTGCCGGTTGGTATGGATCGCGAAAAGGTGATGAAACTCTTGATGAAGACGGCAGGGGTGAAAGATGTTCACCATTTGCATATATGGGCTATCAGCACTACTGAAATAGCCTTGACAACGCACATTGTTGTTGACGATATGAATAAAATGGAAGATGTTAAACACCGTATCCGCTATGAGATGGAACATTGCGGAATAAGCCATGTAACGTTGGAGTTCGAAAGTAAAGATTGTGGGACAAGATGCATGATGTAAGAGAAGTGTAATCCGGGGTAATACCCCTATTACCGGACTACACAACTATAGACACCTTAGTGTAAGGTTAAGAAATCGTTTATTCTTCTGTTTTTGTTAGGAAATTCTTTTTTCCTTAATTCTTGCTTTTTTACCGGTAAGACCGCGCAGGTAATACAATTTTGCACGACGTACCTTGCCTACTTTATTCACTTCAATGCTGACAATAGAGGGCGATTCTATGGGAAAGATTCGTTCTACTCCAATAGTTCCCGACATTTTACGTACGGTGAAGCGTTTCTTTTCCTTGTGTCCGGAAATTTTGATAACGATGCCTCGATACAACTGTACACGTTCTTTGTTTCCTTCAATAATACGATATGCTACTGTTATGGTATCACCGGATTTAAAGTCAGGGTGCTGCTTGCCCGTAGCAAATGCTTCTTCTGCAATTTTAATAAAATCCATTGTTTTGTTTTTAAATTGTTTATCGTTATAACGCAACATATCAAGCAACTCTTCTTTGACAGCGATTGCGCGAAAGCGATGCAAAGAAACAATCTTTTTACCGGATTACCAAATGATTGTCTATTGAATTTTCGGTAGTAGGGGTAAGGCATGCCTTACCCCTACTGGAAATCAACTTCTTACGGTATGCTAAGCGGTCCGCAACCTATCCGAAAGGGTTTCCACAGGCTTCTTCGGGGTTCCCTCTCCGCTTGGGAAGCGGGCAGGAATCGGACATAAATCGGAGAGGGATCGGACATGAATCGGACAGAACCGCTTGGCATACCGTAAGAAACAGGTTTTCAGTAGATTGATAGTAGTAAGAAAGTTGCATTTAATACTTGAATCTGCGAATTCCACTTTCAACTCTCTAAATGCACTGCAGGTATGTTGATATTTATTTATATTTGCGATTCGTTAATTTGGTATACCGGATTGAAAATAACAAATGTGTACATTATACTGAGGAGTAAGAAATGAGAAAATGGCGTATTGAAGATTCTGAAGAACTTTATAACATTACCGGTTGGGGAACATCGTACTTTGGCATCAATGAAAAAGGCAATGTGGTGGTTACACCGCGTCAAAACGGAGTAGCTATTGATTTGAAAGAATTGATAGATGAATTGCAGTTGCGAGATGTGGCGTTACCTGTGCTGTTGCGCTTTTCCGATATTCTGGACAATCGTATTGAAAATACGGCGCGATGTTTTCGGGAAGCTGCGGAGGAGTATGGATACAAAGCCCAAAACTTTATCATATACCCCATCAAAGTCAATCAAATGCGTCCGGTGGTTGAGGAAATCATCAGTCACGGGAAGAAGTTTAATTTAGGATTGGAAGCCGGCTCCAAACCGGAGTTGCATGCCGTGATAGCTATCAACACGGACGACTCATTGATTATTTGCAACGGCTATAAAGACGAAAGTTACATTGAATTGGCTCTTTTGGCACAGAAGATGGGAAAAAGTATCTTTCTTGTGGCAGAAAAACCGAATGAGCTGAAATTGATTGTCAAAATGGCAAAGCAACTCAATGTAAGTCCCAACATCGGAATACGTATCAAACTTTCTTCTTCGGGCAGCGGCAAATGGGAGGATTCGGGAGGAGATGCCAGCAAGTTCGGATTAACTTCGAGCGAACTACTTGAAGCGCTTGGTTTTCTGGAAGAGAAGGGGATGAAAGATTGTTTGAAATTGATACATTTTCACATAGGCAGTCAGGTTACCAAGATACGTCGTATAAAAACGGCTTTGCGCGAAGCTGCCCAATTTTATGTGCAGCTTTATGCAATGGGATTTAAAGTGGAATTTGTGGATATTGGCGGCGGGCTTGGAGTGGATTATGACGGTACCCGCTCGCCGGACAGCGGAAGCAGTGTGAACTATTCCATTCAGGAATATGTAAATGACTCTATTTCTACGTTGGTGGATGTAAGCGACAAGAATAAGATACCTCATCCCAATATTATCACCGAAAGCGGACGCGCGCTTACGGCTCATCATTCCGTGCTGGTGTTTGAGGTATTGGAAACGACTACACAACCGGTATGGGAAGAGGACGAAGAGGTTTCGGACACTGATCATGAGTTGGTGCGTGATTTGTATAACATTTGGGATACACTCAACCAGAACAAGATGTTGGAAGCCTGGCACGATGCCCAGCAAATACGGGAGGAAGCTCTTGATTTGTTCAGCCACGGCATAGTGGATTTAAAAACACGCGCACAGATAGAACGTTTGTATTGGTCTATTGCCCGTGAAACGAATCAAATAGCTATGGGGCTGAAACACGTTCCGGATGAATTTCGAGGACTTTCCAAATTGTTGGTGGACAAGTATTTCTGCAACTTCTCCCTGTTTCAATCCTTGCCGGATTCTTGGGCTATCGACCAGATATTTCCCATTATGCCCCTTCACCGTTTGGACGAAAAGCCCGATCGTTCGGCTACCCTGCAAGATATTACTTGTGATTCCGACGGAAAGATTACCAATTTCATTTCCATTAAGAATGTGTCGCATTACCTTCCCGTACATCGTTTGGAGGATAATGCCCCCTATTACATAGGCGTTTTTTTAGTGGGCGCTTATCAGGAAATTCTCGGCGATATGCATAATCTTTTCGGTGATACGAATGCGGTGCATATTTCCGTTTGCGAAGAAGGGTATACTATCGAACAGATTATCGACGGAGAAACGGTAGCCGAAGTGTTGGACTATGTACAGTATAACCCGAAAAAATTGGTTCGTACGTTGGAAACGTGGGTAGCGAAGTCTATTAAAGAAGGAAAGATTTCGATGGAAGAGGGAAAAGAGTTCTTGTCGAACTATCGTTCGGGACTTTACGGATATACCTATTTGGAATAAATGTATGCAAACAAAACCCAAACTGACCCTCATTAAAGTCGGTGGCAGCATCGTAGAAGAAGAGGCTTCCTTAAACCGGTTGTTAGATGACTTTTCTGCTATAGAAGGATATAAAGTCTTGGTACATGGCGGCGGAAGGTCTGCTACGAAGATAGCCTCCCAATTGGGTATTGAAAGCAGGATGATTGACGGGCGGCGGATTACCGATGCCGGGACCCTGAAAGTGGTAACGATGGTATATGGCGGTTTAGTAAACAAAACCATTACAGCCGGCTTGCAGGCACGAAGTGTGAATGCTTTGGGGCTGACCGGTGCGGATATGGACATTATCCGTTCCGTGAAACGTCCGGTGAAAGAGGTTGATTACGGTTTTGTCGGTGATGTGAGTCAGGTTAATGTTTCTTTCCTTGCGGAATTGATTCGGAAAGACGTTGTTCCCGTCGTGGCTCCACTCACACACGACGGAAAGGGCAATATGTTGAATACCAATGCCGACACCATCGCAGGGGAGACAGCAAAGTCTCTTTCGGCGTTTTTTGAGGTTACTTTAATCTATTGTTTTGAGAAAAAAGGCGTGTTACGTGATTCGACGAATGATGACAGCGTTATTTCCCAAATCACACGCGCCGGTTTTGAGCGATATGTAACCGAAGGAGTCATACAAGGAGGCATGATACCTAAACTGCAAAACGCTTTCGATGCCATTGAAGCAGGAGTATCCGAAGTAATAATTACACGAGCTTCCGCTATCAACGGCAGTGGGGGAACGCGTATTGTTTAACCGGAAGAACCTATAAGATACCTTTCACCGTTTCCAGCATACCCTTTTGCTGAATAGAATCAAGGTTAACTTTTATTGCGGTTGTCAATCCGGGAATATTATTCAGATTTTCACCCCAGATAAATTCGGCTGCGAGAACTCCTTCGGCTATCTGTTGAGTGTTGCCGGTTGCCCAAAGTTGTTTTAATACGTTCATAATCTTCGGATCGTCGTTTGGCGTAATATCCGCACCGTCGGGACGTTTGCCGCCTTTGTAGTAGGATATAATGGCTGCTAAGCCGAGTATGAGACCTTTTGGGAGTTCACCCTTGCGTTCCAGGTATGTTTTTACGCCCGGGAGATCCCGCGTTTGATACTTGGGAAATGAATTTAACATAATGCTGGTTACGGCATGGTCAACAAACGGATTATTGAAGCGTTCCAATACATCTTCTGCAAACTTCTTCAACTCTTCTTTCGGTAAATTCAGTGTTTCCATCAATTCATCAAACATCACCTTATTGATGTATTTACCAATAACTTCATGTTGGCAGGCGTTGCGCACAATATCTACTCCCGAAAGATATGCCACAGGAGAAAGTACGGTATGAGGACCGTTCAGCAACGTAACTTTGCGCTCATGGTAAGGCACTTCGGAGGAAACAAACAGCACGTTTAATCCGGCTTTATCGGCAGGAAATTCTTCGGCGATCTTTTTTGGCGCTTCGATTACCCACAGGTGGAATATTTCAGCTTGAACCACAAAGTTATCATCGTACTGTAGTTTATTTTTGATGGCATCAATGTCTTTGTGCGGGAAGCCCGGAACGATGCGGTCGACCAACGTAGCATACACACCGCAAGATTCTTCAAACCAGGTCTTAAATTCGTTTCCCAAGTTCCAATGTTCGATGTATTGATAAATGGTCTCTTTCAACTTGTGTCCGTTGAGGAAAATCAGTTCGCAAGGAAAAATAACAAGCCCTTTGTTTCTGTCTCCTTTAAAAGTTTTGAAACGACGATACAATAGTTGAGTCAGTTTGCCCGGATAAGAAGAAGCGGGGGCATCGTCAAGTTTGCAGGAAGGGTCGAAAGCGATACCGGCTTCGGTGGTGTTAGAGATAACAAAACGCATATCCGGTATATCTGCCAACTTCATAAATTCGTCATTCTGTGAATAAGGATTTAAGGAGCGACTAATAACATCAATCATGGTCAGATCGTTGACTGTCTGTCCTTTATCAAGTCCTTGCAAATTGACATGATAAAGATTGTCTTGTGCATTGAGTCTATCAACCATACCTTTCTCAATGGGTTGAACCACTACCACGCTGCTGTTGAAATTCACTTTTTGATTCATATTGTAGATAATCCAATCTACAAATGCACGTAAGAAATTTCCTTCCCCAAACTGGATGATACGTTCAGTATACTTATTTACCTGAGCAGTTTGTCTGTTTAATGTTTTCATGGTTTTTTAATTTGTTGTATCTAAAATTTAGTAGTAAATAAAATCATGAATAGTAGATACCCCGTTAGAAAGGAGATAATTATAGAGAATGTTGAGAATTGGAAGTACTCGTTTTACATGATACAAAGCCGACGTAGTAGAGGCAAGGAATGCCTTGCCCCTACGTGCGTTAAGAAATGAATTAGGGGTTTCTTTGATTAATTATTGCAAATATATCCGTATTAATTTGTTTTACCAAATAAAATATGTAAGTTTGTGTTCGATAACGATTACTAAAAATGAAAAAAGAATACGAATAAATGTAAATAAAAATACAATAACATGAAAAGCTTTATGGGCGAGGACTTCTTGTTGCAAACAGAAACAGCGCAGAAGTTGTATCACGAACATGCCGCAAAGATGCCTGTTATTGATTACCATTGCCATTTAATCCCACAATTGGTAGCCAATGACCATAAATTTCAGTCTATCACTGAGGTTTGGCTGGGGGGCGACCATTACAAATGGCGTGCCATGCGTACAAATGGCGTGGATGAACGCTATTGTACGGGTAAAGATACAAGTGATTGGGAGAAATTCGAAAAGTGGGCGGAAACCGTTCCCTATACCCTGAGAAATCCACTTTACCATTGGACGCATTTGGAATTGAAAACAGCATTTGGAATTGACAAGATATTAAATCTGAAAACTGCCCGTGAAATATTCGATGAATGTAATGAAAAATTGAATCAGCCGGAATATTCCGCTCGTGGCATGATGCGCCGTTATAAAGTCGAAGTGGTTTGTACCACGGATGATCCTGCCGATTCTCTTGAACATCACATTGCCACCCGCGCAAACGGATTTGAAATAAAAATGCTTCCCACATGGCGACCGGATAAGGCAATGGCGGTGGAAGTTCCTGCCGAATTTCGCTCCTATATGGAGAAATTGGCGGAAGTAAGCCAAGTCAGCATTTCTACTTTTGATGATATGCTGACTGCTTTGCGCAAACGTCATGATTTTTTTGCCAAGCAAGGATGTAAACTTTCCGATCACGGCATTGAAGAGTTTTATGCGGAAGATTATACCGGTGCGGAGATTAAGTCTATATTTAATAAGGTATATGGTGGAAAAGAACTCTCTAAAGAAGAAATTCTTAAGTTTAAATCAGCCATGCTCGTTGTATTTGGTGAAATGGATTGGGGAAAAGGGTGGGCACAACAATTCCATTACGGAGCGATTCGCAACAATAATAGCAAAATGTTTAGAGAATTAGGTCCTGACACAGGATTTGACTCAATCGGTGAATTTGCCACAGCCAAAGCTCTGTCTAAATTCTTAGACCGTTTGAACGCTGCCGGTAAGCTGACCAAAACCATTCTTTATAATCTGAATCCTTGTGCCAATGAAGTCATAGCCACGATGTTGGGTAATTTCCAAGACGGAACGGTACCGGGCAAGATGCAATTCGGTTCGGGTTGGTGGTTCTTAGACCAAAAAGACGGTATGGAAAAGCAGATAAATGCTTTGTCTGTGCTCGGATTGTTGAGTCGTTTTGTGGGAATGTTGACAGACTCCCGCAGTTTTCTTTCTTATCCGCGTCATGAATATTTCCGTCGTACCTTATGTAATTTGTTGGGACGTGATGTAGAAAACGGTGAAATCCCCGTATCGGAAATAGAACGTATTAACCAAATGGTGGAAGATATTAGTTATAACAATGCTAAAAACTTTTTCCAATTCTAAATATCAAAAATTCACACTTAAAAAACAAACAAAGATGAAAAAAAGATTTTATGTATCGTATCTATTGCTGCTAATGTTCATATTAGGAGCATGCACTGAAGAAAAAACAAGAGTGGCTTGCGTAGGAAATAGCATAACTTACGGAATGAATATCCAGAACAGAGACAGTGACAGTTATCCTGCCGTACTCCAACAATTGTTGGATAGTACTAAATATGAAGTTCGTAATTATGGGTTTAGCGGTCGGACGTTGTTAAACAAAGGTGACTATCCGTATATGAAGGAGGACATGTATTCGGAAGCGTTAGACTTCCAACCGAATATTGTGGTAATCAAGCTGGGAACAAATGATACCAAACCACAGAATTGGGTGTACCAAGAAGAATATCTCCAAGATATGCAGGCAATGATTGATGCTTTTCGTGGTTTGTCTTCTAATCCTACTATCTATTTATGTTATCCGGCAAAAGCATATTCGGCAGGATGGGAAATTAGCGACAGTATTATTGCAAATGGTGTTATACCTTACATCAATCAAATAGCGGAAGTTAATAACCTTAAAATTATTGACTTGTATGCTGCTACTGAAAATATGGAAGATAACTTCCCTGATGGGATTCATCCCAATGAAGAAGGAGCTAAAATTATTGCGGAAACAGTTTACAATGCTCTTCCTGCAAAATAATGTGTTGAATTTGGAAATGTGTTAATGAAATAAAAACAACAGTGTCCTAACTTTTGTGTAAATGAATAACTACAAGTTTTACGGCTTGTAGTTTTTTTATGTTTAACTTATAAAAACTATTGCCATAGGCGTTTAGACTGTCTTCTTATTCGTTACGAATTTAAAAATATATAACGAGTAGGAAAAGAATTAAAATATTTTTCATTAACTTTGTATTGTAATAAACTTTGCTAACAATTGTTAATGAATTGATAAGACACAATCTTAAATCTTACTATGTTTTTGCGTTTAATTTATGTTATTGATGTCTGCCCATAAGCCATATAGGGTATTTTATTATATTATTTTTTCAAATTAAACTTTTAAATTAAAAACAAATGAGGAACGCAAGTCAAAGAAAGCCGTTCAGGCTATGGTTAACGTTACTTTTTTTATTTCCGTTTTGTGTATCGTTTGCACAAAAAATAACAGTAAAAGGGATAGTCAAAGACACGACCGGCGAACCGGTTATTGGAGCCAGCGTTGTAGAAACAGGTACTAAAAATGGTATCATTACCGATTTCGACGGTAATTTTACCTTGAACGCATCTCCGCGAGGGAAACTTACCATCTCGTTTATCGGGTATCAAACACAGAATATTGATATTGCCGGTAAAACGCAGTTTGACGTTGTTATGAAAGATGACACAAAAATGTTGGACGAAGTAGTCGTGATAGGGTACGGTCAGATGAAACGAAGTGATTTGACCGGTTCGGTAGTATCCGTGTCAAGTGATGTTATCGCAAAATCAGTAATAACCTCTGTTGACCAAGTGCTGCAAGGTAAAGCAGCCGGAGTGCAAGTTCAGCAAAACACAGGTATGCCGGGAGGCAGTTCGTCTATCCGTATTCGCGGTATCAACTCTTTGAATGCATCTAATGAGCCTATCTTCGTGATTGACGGCGTTATTATTGACGGTTCGACAGGTTCCGGCAACGACAATGCATTGGCTTCTATCAACCCATCGGATATTGTTTCTATGGATGTTTTGAAAGATGCCTCCGCAACAGCCATCTATGGTGCCCGTGCAGCAAACGGAGTTATCATCATCACCACCAAACGGGGAACTAAAAGCGGAGCCTCTATTACTTACGACGGTTACGTGGGTTGGCAACAGATGCCGGTGAAATTGGATTTACTGAACTTGCGTGAATATGGTATATTGAAAAATGAGCGTGCCGAATTGAATATTGTCCAAAGAGACAATTACTTTGTTCGTCCCGAACTTTTGGGCACCGGTACCGATTGGCAAGATGAATTGTTCAGTACTGCCATAATGAACAACCATAATTTGTCCGTAATGGGCGGTAATGAGGATAATACGTATGCGTTGGGTGCCGGTTATTTGAATCAAGACGGTATTGCCATTGGTTCCGGTTTCAAACGTTTGAATTTAAGGGGTAGTTTTGATTCGCAGGTAAAGAAGTACATGAAAGTGGGTATTAACTTTGCTTTCAGCAATTCCGAACAGAAAGTTACGGTATCCGATGAATCGTTAATTAAAATAGCATTGAAACAAACCCCCAACGTGGCGGTGCGTAATGTTGACGGTAGTTACGATGGTCCGGATACCAATGAATTTGTACAGAATAACCCCGTCGGTTTGGCTATGATTAAGGACAATCGCAACGAAAAGACCGGTATCCGTGCCAACACGTATGCGGAAGCTACCCTTCTTAACGGTTTAACCTATAAAACCGAACTTTCATTCGACTATGGTATTACGAATACATACAAGTTCGACCCTTCCTACAAATTCGGTGCTATTGTCAACGATGTAAGAGAAGGTGCCGACTCTAAATCATACAGTAAATTCTGGACTTGGAGGAACATTCTTACCTATAACAAAACATTTGGCATTCATAGTATTAATGTAATGGCCGGTCAGGAAATGCAGAAGTCTGCTTGGGAATATCTCTATGGTTACCGTTCGGGCTACCTGACCAATGGGGCTACCGATTTGAATGCCGGCGATGCTACCACAGCCAAGAATAACGGAAGTAGCGGTGCCAATTCTATTCTTTCTTATTTCGGACGTGCATTTTATTCTTACGATAATAAGTATTTATTGACCGCTACGTTACGTCGCGACGGTTCTTCCAAGTTTCATAAAGACAATCGTTGGGGTTGGTTCCCGTCGTCGGCATTGGCTTGGAGAATATCCAATGAAAGCTTCCTACAAGAGAGCGAAGTCATCAGCAACCTAAAACTCCGTTTGGGTTGGGGTACGGTAGGTAATCAGAACGTGGAAGACTATGCTTATACTTCTACTTATTCCTCCGTAGCCACCAATTGGGGTACCGGTTTGCTAGCAAGTAATACGCCGAATGAACAACTAAAATGGGAAACGACCTATTCGAGCAATCTTGGTTTGGATTTGGGTTTATTCCGCAACAGAATTGAGCTTATCCTCGACCTGTATTATAAGAAAACGCAGGACTTGCTGCTTCAATTGCCGTTACCGGCTTATGTAGGCACATCCGGACAGGGTTCTACCTCTGCTCCGTGGGCGAATATAGGTTCGTTGGAAAATAAAGGTGTTGAGGTGACTCTAAACACGATTAATATTGACAAGAAAGGTTTCCAATGGCGTTCCAATTTTGTTTTTTCAATGAACAGAAACAAAGTTCTATCGCTGGATACCGAAACAAGTATCATCAACAAAACCATTCAAGAAGGCTCGGATATTACGGTTATCACCCGTACCGCCGTGGAACAACCGATAGGTCAGTTCTACGGTTATAAAGTAATCGGGCGTTTCGATAAGGCTACCGACTTCTATTATAAAGACAAAGGCGGCAACATCCAATCCACCCCTCTTCCCAAAGATATGCCAATCGGTGAAAACGGTGTTTGGATTGGTGACTATATATTCGAAGATATTAATAAAGACGGTGTGATTGATGAAGAAGACCGTACCTACATCGGTAATCCGGAACCTAAATTCACCTACGGCATAGGCAACAATTTCTCGTACAAAGGATTGGATGTGAGCATTTTTCTTGCCGGCTCTTATGGAAACGATGTAGTAAATTATCAACGTCGCTGGTTGGAAAATGCGCGTGAAAACACGAACCTGTTAAAGAAAGCCACTCAGTATGCCAAATTGGAACTGATTGATCCGGATGGACCGACCGATTTTCGCAATATACGTATTGTAAGCGGTGACCCACACATGTCTCGCGTAGGCGCTTCTCCGGCTTCTTCAAGTTCCAACTACCGTTTCAGCGACAAGTTTGTGGAAGATGGTTCTTACCTCCGTATTCAAAGTATTTCAGTGGGATATAATTTACCCCGTCAGTGGATAAACAAATTTAGTGTCCAGAATTTGAAGCTTTATGCCAATCTTCAGAATGTATATACATTTACTAAATATTCCGGATATGATCCCGAAATCGGTTCTACCAATCAAGATGCTTTGATGACCGGTATTGATAATGCCCGTTATCCATCGCCACGTATCTATACGTTTGGCTTAAACCTTACATTCTAATTTTTTAACAGGACAGAATATGAAAACAAAAAAAATAGTATATGCGCTTGCAATTACGTTCTCGTTGGCTCTGACCGGTTGTGAAGACTTTCTTGATATTACTCCGAACGACCGCATCACAGGAGATAACTTCTATCAAAACGAAGACGATTTCAAAGCAGCCACCGCACCACTTTATAATAAAGTTTGGTTTGACTTTAACGATAAGTTTTATTACGGATTAGGCGACGGACGCGCCTATAATCTCTATGCACCTTATTCGGATTATATCTATCCTTTTGCCGATTTGGCGGAAACGGGACTTACGGGTCCGTTGGTATTGGCATGGCAATCGTTTTACAATGTCATTCAACAGTCCAACAAAATAGTTATCGGTATTACCAACAGCAGTGTAAATGAATCCGTGAAGAATCCATATATCGCAGAAGCTCGTTTCATGCGTGGCGTTGCTTATTGGTATTTAGCTTCCTTGTGGGGTAATACTATCATTTCAGAAAATTCCGGTACGTTGGTAAACAATCCGATAGTGCATACAAATCCCCGTATGGATGTATTTGAATTTGCGATACGCGATTTGGAATATGCCGCCAAATATTTACCGGAAACAGCAGGACAATCCGGACGTTTGACTAAATACAGCGCTTACGGGATGTTATCGCGCGTTTATCTCTCTTATGCCGGATTGAGCGATAATCCGAACAGTCATACCCGCAATCAGACTTATCTTGACAGGTCTAAAGCAGCAGCGGAAACAGTTATCACTAAAAGCAAATACCAATTAATGCCTGATTATGCTTCCCTGTTTATGATTGAAAACAACAATAATTCGGAATCTCTGTTTGCTTTGCAATGGGTACCCAACGGTGATTACGGTGTAACAAATACACAGCAGGCATACTTTGCTTACAACTCGGTAATTACCGGTGATGATGCAGCATGGGGAGGATGGACAAGAGCTACTTATGATGTGCTTAAAGAATACGAAACGGGAGATCTCCGCCGTAAAGCGACTTGGATGAGCAAGGGTGACAATTATCCGGAAATCAATAAATCCGCAGGTGGGTTTACCTTTGATGAATCCGACCAATATTGCAATGTAAAAAAAGGAGTGGTAGGCTCTACTAAAGATAATCCAAGTATTTCCCGTATGAATTCAGCCTTAAATACTTACATGATACGCTTGGCTGAAGTGTATTTGATTTATGCCGAAGCAACATTGGGTAATGCGGCAAGTACTACGGATGCCGATGCTCTGGCATATTTCAATCAAGTTCGTACACGTGCCGGCTTAGATGCCAAAACAAGCCTTACTTATCAGGATATTATACACGAACGCCGCGTTGAATTTTGCATGGAAGGTCAATACTGGTATGATTTGGTACGTCGCGCTTATTACGAACAGCAAACAGTAATCAATTATATTACCGGTCAAAGTCGTGGAACGATTCAACCTATTCTCTATGATACAAGCAACAATACGGTTAGAATAGATTCGAGCAGAGATCCGAGCGATCGTGCCATTGGTAATATTAACGAAAGCATCTTTTTATTGCCTTATCCCGAATCGGAACTTGTTCAAAATCCCCTTTTGAAAGAGCCTCCCGTTCCTTATGAGTTTACAGAAGAGAGAATTACCGGTTTATTTTAATTATTAAATAGCACACAATAATGAAAAGTATATTTTCAAATACAAGTTTTTGGGGATTGAATGTTCTTTTGGGATTGTTTATTTGTACAATGAGCTTTACTTCTTGCGACGATAACGATTCGAATGAAACTTCACCAATCACTATCAAAAAAGTTTATTTGGAAGATGCTTCATCTTCCGTACCCGACAGGGAAGTAACTTTTGCCCGTCTTGGACAGTTATTGCGTATTGAAGGTTCCGGATTTACTGGTCTGAAGCGAGTATATATCAACGGATATTCTACTTATTTTAATCCGGTGTTTCTATCGGATAATTCCATGCTTATCAGTGTTTCCAAGGAAACACCGATAAAGGACATTGGTTTGCTAAACCGTAACAGGATTAGGTTTGTGAAAGATGGCGCACAAGTAAGTTATAGGTTTGAAATCAGGTCTTCCGCACCGACCGTTACCGATATATCCCATACAATGCCTTTGGCAGGAGAAACGATTACCATTTATGGTGAAGGATTGACGGAAGTGAGTAAAGTTGTGTTTCCCGGAAACATAGAAGTAACCGGTAGTATAACTTCCGACGCTGATGGTGAATTTTGTACCGTAGTGGTTCCCGCAGGCATTACCGAAAGTGGAGCTGTGTTTATTGAATGTGCTAATGGGGGGGCTTATTCTCCGGCATATTTCAACTTTAAAAAAGGGCTTATTTTGGATTTTGACGGAAAAGGCTCACATGGTTCTTGGGGGAGTTCCGAAAGCATGATTTTTCCTGAAGATTTGAAATCGGCATCCATTGGTACAGGTAATGTTTCTCAAGGAACATATTGTGCGCATCGTCCTGAGAGAATCACGGAATTTGCTCCCGCAAAGAATCGTTGTTCCGAGGTCTGGACAGCAGGTACGGGGGTTGATGATTGGCGTGGTCAATTAACTCCATATATACCGGCAACTACACCGTTGGATCAAGTTGCTCTTCAATTCGACATTTATGTACCTGCAGTATGGCAGGGTTCCGGTTATCTGAAAATCTGTTTAATAAATAATTTTAACGGAGGTGAATGGAGCAAAGAAAGTTATAACTATGTTCCATGGATTGTTGGTAAGGAAATTGTTCCGTTCCAAACAGAGGGTTGGAAAACCGTTACAATTCCTTTAAACAAACTTTATAGCTTTTCCGATGATGACTATACTTTTGAAGATGTGCTTGCTCGACGTGAAGCAGCTACTTATAGTAATTTTGGTTTTTATTTTGAAAATTCCGACTTTACATTGAAAAATATTACAGGAAACGATAGTGACGACACGGTAGAGTTTCCGTCAGCCCCAACGTCCGTACAAGTATATACGGACAATTGGCGTGTTGTTCCGTTGGATACTCCTACCTATACTGATTTTCCTGAAGAAGACGAGTAATTTTAAATAAGATTCATATGAAATATAGAAACATACTATCAGTTATTGCATTGTCGGCAATGTGGATAATGTCTTGCGATGAAGAAAAGATGGAGTGGTATAAAGACCCCACTCATGAAGAAATTACCGAAGCCGAAATTCCTTTGCAATTAGTAGAAAAGATTTCCCGTTACCAAGAATTAAATACATATACTAATTTTACGTTGGGGGTAGGTATTGATTTAACTCTTTATATGGAGAACGATGACTATAGAAATATTGTCAATGAAAATTTTGACGAAATAGCTGTAGGCTATCACATGAAGCACGGAGCAATGGTAAACTCTACGGGAGGATTAAACTTTGGTAGCGTAGATGCTTTACTGAATAAGCTGGGAGAAGCAGGATTAACTGTGTATGGACATACGTTGGTATGGCATCAGAATCAGAATGCAGGCTATTTGAACAAATTGATAGCGCCGGAAGTGATACCGGCACCGGCAGGAAGCAACTTATTGGATAATGGAAGTTTTGAAGAAGGCATGACTGACTGGGGAAGTTGGGGTACTAAAACAACTGTAGAAATTTCGACAGATGAACATGTAGAAGGATTGCAATCATTAAAGGTGGTCATTAATGGAAGTTCGAATGCTGTATATGGTATGCAACTCCAAAGTCCGTCCATTCCATTAATAGAGGGACATCACTATCAGATTTCTTTTTATATTAAATCGGATATTCCGGGTGCAGTTAGGATGTCATTTGATAATGGTTTGGATACCCCTCCATTGGGATCTTTTTGGCCGGGAAATAATGCTTCGGACAAAGAAGAAAATACTATTTCAACATCTGCTACTTGGAAACAGGTGATTTATGACAAAGATCATAGCAATAACGAGTTTGTGGCGGCAGCCTCAAGTGTTCAATTCAGATTGGACTTAGGTTTGTTGCCGGGTGTAACCTATTATATTGATAATGTAATTGTTGTCGACTTGGATGTAATCGACGAACCTACCATAGTAAATTTAATTGCTAATGGTACTTTTGATGAAAATATAGAGGGTTGGAGCAAGTGGAACGGTACTGACGGTTGTAATACTCATGCAACGGGTGCAGATGCCTATTCAGGTGGTGGCGCTTTAAAGGTTGTGAATGATATTGGCGATGATCCTAGTAATCAATATAAAGTTCAAATTCATGCAAATTTTACTGAAACCTTTGTAGCAGATAAAAAATACAAGATCTCATATGTAATACGTTCAGAAGCTCCAGGCTCTGTCAGATGCTCTACCAGTGGAACAGCAAATTATCAAGGAGATCAATCAACGTCCATTGTTTGGCAAGAGATTACATGGGATATTACTGCTAAGGGAGGTGAAGAGGGTTTGAATTTTGATCTTGGAGCAAAAGCAGGTACCTACTATATTGACAATGTAGTGGTACAAGAAGTGATACCGGTCGAAGCAACAAAGGCTGCGCTTGCTACTCGCGCCTCCGGTCCCACTTATATTGAAAAATCCGATGCTGAAAAAACAGCAATTATCAGCGCTGCTTTGGAAAGCTGGATTAAAGGAATACTAGGTCATTACAAAGACAAAGTAAACGCTTGGGATGCAGTCAATGAACCGATGGATGACGGAAAGCCTTCTTCGTTGAAAACCGGCATAGGCAAAGAGTTAGCAAGCGATGAATTTTACTGGCAAGACTATCTTGGCAAAGATTATGCCGTGACTGCGTTCAAATTGGCTCGTGCGGCAGGTAATGCCAATGATATCCTTTTTATCAATGACTATAATTTGGAACAGAGTTTAGCTAAATGCGACGGTTTGATTGAGTATGTGAAATACATTGAAGGTAAAGGCGCTACGGTTGATGGTATCGGTACACAGATGCATATTTCCATTACTTCCAACAAAGATAATATCTCCCAGATGTTTGATAAATTGGGTAAAACAGGTAAACTGATTAAAATATCGGAATTGGATATTCAAATAGGTACCGCATCGCCCACAACAGAACAATATGCACAGCAAGCAGAAATGTACCGGTACGTGGTGGATATGTATCTAAAATATATACCGGAAGCCCAACGTTATGGAATTACCGTTTGGGGGATTTCCGATAATGCCAAAGAACATGAGAACTGGATTCCGAATGATGCTCCCAACCTGTGGAATCAGGATTATCAACGTAAACACGCTTATAAAGGATTTGTCGATGGTTTAGCCGGTAAAGACGTGAGCGAAGACTTTGCAGGAAATCTTGAATATTAAAAAAGTTGAAAGTTGAAAGTGGAAAATTGAAAGTTGCGTGAGCGCCTTACTCTGTGGGGTGAGCATCATTAAAAAGGGATTTATATATACTATTGCGCGCTGTTATGGGACGACAATTTTAAAAGAAAACCAGCTTATAATGCGGTATATCGAGCCCTCATCAGTGAATAAACGGTTTTTTTAATTATCCATTTAATACTAAAAATGCCTCTCTCCTCCCTCTCAATCGGAAAGAGGGGAGGGGCTTTTTCAATTATATACGATAAAATGTATGAATATTATTAAATCGACCTTAGCTGTTGTTTGTTTCTTATTACCAACAATTTCTTTTGCCCAAACCTCCGAACAATTTGTTTCCTCCAAGAATACGGGAAATGCGTTTGTCTTCACCCAAGCATCTGTTACCGTGCCTATGTTAGTCGATAGTTTGGATTATGCCGGGGTGCTTCACGCTTCCCATAATCTGAAAGAAGATATCGGCAGAGTAACCGGAAAGCAACCCGGATATTTTCTGAACACAATCCCTCCCCATAACACACAATTGGTAGTCATTGGTACCGTAGGGAAAAGTTCTTTTATCGACCGGTTGATAAAAGAGAATAAATTGGATGGCAAAGAACTTGCCGGCAAACATGAAAAACACATTATCACTACTATAGAAAACCCTTTGGAAGGAATAGACAAAGCTCTTGTCATTGCCGGAAGCGACAAGCGCGGAACTATTTATGGCATTTATGAACTATCCAATCAAATAGGAGTATCTCCTTGGTACTATTGGGCAGACGTACCCGTTAAGAAACAAACAAACCTGTACATCATTCCCGGTATTTACACTGATGGCGAACCCGCCGTGAAATACCGCGGCATCTTCCTTAATGATGAGGCTCCCGCATTGAGCGGCTGGTCAAGCGAAACATTCGGAGGTTTCAACAGCAACTTCTATGAAAAAGTATTTGAACTGATACTACGCCTGAAAGGTAATCTTATTTTGCCCGCCATGTGGGGCAATGCTTTTTATGACGATGACCCTGCTAATGGTCTTCTCGCCGACGAAATGGGCATAGTAACAGGGACTTCACACCACGAACCGTTGGGTCGCGCCCATGACGAATGGAAACGTTACGGCAGCGGCGCATGGGATTATAACGCTAACGCCAACGTATTGACGGATTTCTGGACAGGCGGAATGGAAC